>Ga0114977_10000878_pt1 | contig 20002 bp, 30 predicted proteins | sample S_130805_MF_Meta_FD_87026 | JGI IMG/M metagenome (GOLD analysis project Ga0114977, IMG submission 87026) | Freshwater microbial communities from Lake Simoncouche, Canada to study carbon cycling - S_130805_MF_MetaG | ecosystem: Environmental > Aquatic > Freshwater > Lake | place: Lake...
AACGACACACAGCGTAAGGTTGCTGATGAGTTGTTTACCAGAATTTACGGTAACAAAGACATCTAAAACACAAAACCACATAGCCTTCCTCTGAAAGGAGGGCTATCTATTTTGCGCTTTAAACAAACATCATGATAGATAAAAAAATACTTCTTGCTAACGCTCCGTCTGTAACAGGGCAACAGATCCACATTAATCATGTTGGGTGTGCAGCAGGTGTAGACAACAAACGTAGGCTGTACATCAAGCGTGAAGCTACAGCAATAGTGGCGTACTGCCACCACTGCAATCAAAAGGGCTTTGTTAAAGATGGTGATGAAAGATTGTCTACCTGGATCAACAAACCAACAGCATCTGTTACTAGTAGCACCAAGCCTGTGATAGCTTCTCTTGCTGTTGAAGGTAAGCTGTGGTTGCACAGTCATTACTGCGATCCAACAAAAAACATATTTAATGGCGTAGCAGGAGAACGATACAAAGTTGCTCTCACCCTGCATAACCCAGAACAACAGCCAATAGGCTGGCAGGTACGCAACCTAGCACCTAACGCAACACCCAAATACACAACACACTACACCAGCAGCAGCTCCAAAGGAGATGCAGCTTGGTTTCATTACTTTAGTAAAACGTTAGTCATAACTGAAGACTACCTCAGTGCTTATAGAGTGAACCACGACACAAGTCATAGCTCTGTAGCGTTACTAAGAACAGCACTGTCAGATAAAACGCTGAGACAAATACACGACCTCAACTTTGAGTACGTGCTTATTTGGCTTGATCCCGATGAAGCAGGTATAGAAGGAGCAACAAAAGCATACAAGAAACTAAACCACTTCCTACCATCAACAACAAAGATTATCGTGCTCGGCATAGATAAAGAACCCAAACAATGTACACCAGCAGAGTTGTACGACACACTCATTTAAAGGAAACACATGAACGTTGACGAAGAAAAGTTTTTATACGAAGTAGCAATTCGATCAAAAAATTCATCAATGATGCAAAGAATTGTTATGGCAGCAATTGCTGGTGTAAAGCTCCATGCTGAAGAAGTGCGTGAACATGCTGTTGATATGGAAACAGTGGCGAGCATGGCGCTGAACACACGCCTGTTTAAAGGCAATGAGACATTCATAGCTGACAAGCTGGAGAAATGGAAACACATGAACGGCTTGCGCTGGGACGATCACATTAAAAAATTACGGGAGAAAGCAAAATGAACAACCCACCAGCATTTCCAATTCATTGGGAAAACCATAGTGAGGGCATGACCTTGCGTGATTACTTTGCGGCAAAAGCTATGCAAGCGTTAATTGACAACGATGGTTTATTTTCAGAAATACCAACACAGGCTTACGCACTGGCAGACGCAATGTTGAAAGCGAGAGAAACTAATGGACTATGACGTTCTCTATCTTTGCTCTCAAAGCAAAGAGAACCTAAACAAATACAGGCGGTACATCAAACCGCATGTAGTGGTCAAAGAAACCAATGTCATCCTAGATGGCATGGACAAATACTACAAAACATTCCCAGGTGTAACTGAGTTCAATTGGGAATCTTTTTCTGCGTTTCTAATAGCAGATCAAAGTAAGCGACTGACTGACGACTCAATCGTCAAGCTTCGCATGACCATAACAAAAGCAAGAACATTTGTACCTCACCATGCACATGAGGAAGTAATCAAGACTCTCATAGAGTTGGACTACCTTGCTCAGATCATGGAAGAGTGTGAGAAGGTCAAAGAAGGCTCTAGCGATCTTGAACACGTTCACATCCTAGCAACCAATGCGCTTAAAGATGTGGAGAGATATATTGAAAAGGATGAGTTGTTTGTTTCTGCTGATTTGTCTGTTATTGCAGATCGCATCAGTAGTAGCGGCTATGAGTGGAGACTTGATGTTCTTAATCGTTCTTTGGGTCCTTTGCGTACTGGCAACTTTGTCATTGTCGCTGCTCGTGTGGAAGTAGGTAAAACAACGTTTTTGGCTAGTGAGGTTAGTTACCTTGCACAGCAACTACCTGTAGACAGACCTGTTGTATGGGTCAACAACGAAGAAGAATCTTCTGTTGTGTTCTTCAGGATTGTTCAAGCTGCACTAGGTAAAGAATCTAAAACAATTATTGCTGACTCTAAGACAGCAATGACTGAGTACACAGCTCTCATGGGTGGTAACAAAGACAAGATACGTGTTACTAAGGACATGAACCACGTTCGTGACTTAGAAACATTGTTCCGTGAAGTTAACCCTGGCTTGATTGTGTTTGACCAGCTTGACAAAGTAGATGGCTTTAACAAGTCTGACGATAGAGAAGACATCAAGCTTGGCAAGATCTACAAATGGGCAAGGGAACTTGCTAGAAACTATGGCCCAGTTATTGCTGCATCACAGTTGTCTGCAACAGCAGTGGATATGAAAGACCCTCCGTTCATTGGCTTAGATGCTCTGCGTGGCTCTAAGACTGACAAACCAGGTGAGGCTGACGTAGTCTTAACAATTGGTAAGTACAAAGAACCCAAAAGTCCAGAGGAAGAAATGATCCGCACAATCAATGTTCCTAAGAACAAACTACCTGGTGGTGGTCCTAAGCACATGGAGTCAGAACGTCACGGACAATTTCTTGTGACTATTGATCCTATTCGTGCAAGGTATGAGTGAACGTTACACATTTGGTTGGTCAGACCCAAGAGGAGGAAGCATGACAAGTCCTACATACAAAGTAGCAATTGATGATGGAATAGTGCAAATGGAATTGTTTACACTATTTGAAGAAAATGTTGTTGAGATGGAATATGTAGGCAGCAGAGTAACTTGTATACCAGCTCCTACAGACACAGATGAAGACGTTTTAATTCTTACAGACAGTCTTGGTATTTTTGTAAGGAGATGTAACAAAGCAGGTTTTAAAGATACAGGCTCTTACACAGGAGCTGCATTTCATTCTTTAAGACAAGGAGAAGTTAATTTAATCATCACAGATGAAAAGGAGTTTTACGATAAGTTTATGCTTGCAACTCATGTGTGCAAGTCCTTAAACGTGTTAGACAAGCAACACAGGATCACTGTGTTTCAATCAATTCTTTATGGAAAGGCGTATGGAAAACCATGACCATGCCCATTTTTGCAGCAATTGACGTTGAGACAACACTCAACGGCAACGAAGATATAGGACTAGCTCATCCTATGCACCCTGACAACAAAGTCGTAGCCTATGGTATGTGCATAATAGAACCAAGAACTACGTACGATTGGAATGTTTTTAGAGGTTACGTAGACGGATTGATGTCTACAACTGTCCTTTGTGGACACAACTTTTCTTTTGATTTGATGTATCTGTACAAAGAAAGCACAGCACTCAAAGCCAAGCTACAAGAACACAAGATTTGGGACACACAACTAGCAGAATACATTTTGTCAGGGCAACGCACCAAGTTTTCTAGTTTAGATGAGCTGTCTGTTAAATATGGTTTACCTCTTAAAGACGACACCATTAAGAAGTATTTCCAAGCAGGACTAGGTTCTGAAAAGATTCCTCCAGAGGAACTGATTCCTTACCTAGAACAAGATGTTATTAATACCAAAGCTATTGCTAAAGCACAGTACAAACGTGCTGTAGAAGCAGGTCAACTTACGTTAATTGAAACCCAAATGGAAGCACTTCATGCAACCACAGAGATGCAGTTCAACGGGCTACACGTTGATAGAGCAAGATTGGATGAGTACACAGTTGAAGTTGTGGATAACTTTGTAGATGTCAAACTCAATCTTGAAGCATTAGCAGCAGGTTATGTAGAAGATATTAACAGTCCTAAACAATGGTCACAGTTTTTCTTTGGTGGTAAAAAGAGAGTCAAAGTCAAAGAAGAAGTAGGTGTTTACAAAAATGGCAATGCCAAGTTCAAGCTTGTAGAGAAGACGGTGGTCATCAAACCATTCATTAACTACGTACCAGACCCAGAAAAAGTGTCTGCAAAGACAGGACAAATCTCAGTTGATGACTCAGTGCTTAACGACATGTTGAAGCACACGTTTGATGCCAAAGCAATTGCAATAATTAACGGTCTGCTCAAGTACAGAGAGCTAGCAAAACAACTGTCAACGTATGTGCAAGGCTTAAGCAAGCACATCATTGGAGACTTCATTCACGGCAAACTTAACCACACAGCAACAGTCACAGGTAGGCTGTCTTCAACAAATCCTAATTTACAAAATATTAGTAATAACCCCATTAAACAAATTTTTAATTCCAGATATACTGATGGATTAATTGTTGAGGTTGATTTTAATCAATTGGAGGTTGTGGCTCTTGCCCATGTTACTAATGACAAACAGCTTATTAAAGACATCAGCGGTGGAGCTGACATTCATTCAGAGTTGTATAAAGATATGTTTGGTAGGTATCCAACTAAGGAGGAACGTAAACCATTCAAGTCTCGAACGTTTCAGTTGATCTACGGTGCTGGTGCTAAAGCTATTAGCAAACAAGCAGGTTGTACCTTAGACGAAGCTAAAAAGTTTGTGGATGTATTCTATAGTCGTTACAAAGAAGTGGCTAAGTGGCACACAGAGTTTGCAGCAATGGTTGAATCTAAAGCTACAAACGATCTCAATGAAGATGGATTTAGGGAGAAGTTCAGAACCTACGTACATCAGACTGAGACAGGCAGGAAGTTTTGTTTTTCAGAGTATTACAACGAGGATAGTTGGTCTACAAGGACCTACAACTTCAGTCCAACGGAGTTTAAAAACTATCCCGTTCAAGGTTTAGCTACTGGAGATATTGTCCCAATGATGTTGGGAGTTATCTTTAGGCAGCTAATAAACAGAGATGATGTAAAGATGGTTAACACCGTTCACGACTCTCTAATGTTCGATGTCATGTCTGATTCGTCAGACGCTTTTATCACGGAGATCACAGCAATTCTTCAATGTACCCACGCATACTTTGAAGACATTTTTAAGAAACCACTGGCTCTCAAGCTCAATGCAGGAGCATCAGTTGGTAAAAATTGGTTTGATATGAAAGAACTTTGAAATGACAATGCAGACAGGTATCGTAGAAGCAATTTCTACAAAAGACGTAAGCACCAAGTTTGGTACAAAGCCAACCTTCTCAATGAAAGTAGGTGGCACTTGGATCAAATGTGGGTTTAAGAACCCCAATGTTGCAGTTGGTTATGAGGTTGAGTTTGATGGTGTAAGCGGTACTTACGGAGTTGAGACTAAAAGCGTCAACATCCTCCGCAAAGCAGACGCAGCACCTACCCCGTCAGGGGCAACAACAGCACCCGCTGTAGCGGCTCCCAAAGCCGCCTACAGTGGCTACAAAGAAAAGGTATTCCCAATCCCTGCTCTACATGGTGACAGGGCTATTGTTCGTCAGAACGCCTTAGCTCGTGCCACAGACCTCTACATTGCAGCTCGTGGGGGTAAACCCTTTGAGTTGGAACTTTCTACTCTTGATCTTGTAGTCACTCTTGCTCGTAAGTTTGAAGCTTATACAGCAGGGGATATTGACATGCAAGAAGCAATGGAAGAAACTACTGCTGAGCAGTTGCCGTAAACCTTTGTGAGAGCCGTAAAAAGCTCTCACTTTTTTTTTGAGAGAAACAAATGAACATCACAATGCACAAACGTAAACCAGGTCGTCCTAAAAAGGCCGAAGGAGCAGCACCACCTAAACCTATAGCCAAGATCTACAAAGCAGTTGGTTTAGAAAAAGAAGTGTACGAGAAGTTGGATGTTATTAGGAACAGGTACGCTGTTGAGTTGGGGTTTGTAATGTCCTTCTCTCAAACAATTTCCTACCTAACCAGGGACATCAAGTGAGAGCACTCATTGACGGAGACATAGTTGTGTACCGTGGAGCTGCATCAGCAGAGAAAGAAGAACAATGGGTAGCTCTAGCAAGGGCTGACCAGATGATTCAAGACATCCTTGCTGATACAGGTGCTACGTCTTACAACGTGTATCTGACAGGTACGGCTAACTTTAGGAGGGAGCTTGCCCCCAGCTACAAAGCTAACCGTCCTGACTCAAGACCAGCACATTGGCAAGCTGTGCGAGAGTTCCTAGTAACACAACACAAAGCACAAATATGTGATGGGTTTGAAGCAGATGATGAGATGGGTGTGCAGCAGGACAAAGAAACCATGAGTACGGTTATTTGTTCTATTGACAAAGACCTGTTACAAATCCCTGGCAGACACTACAACTTTGTAAAGAAGTTGCACAGTGTTCAGTCTAAGGATCAGGGTTTAAAACATCTTTATCTACAGAGTCTCATAGGTGACAGGAGTGACAACATCATTGGTGTAGCTGGCATTGGACCAGTAAAGGCAGAACAAGCTTTAGCAGAGCTTTTGCCTGAAGAGTGGTACGACAAGTGCCGTGAACTCTATAACGATGATGAGCGCTTTCACCTCAACATGAAACTGTTGTATATCTGGCAAAAACCAAACGACATGTGGGAACCTCCAAATGCTTAACCGATCAATACTCCCAAGAATGCCACCACGCTTTGCACATTGGTTGTGTGCAGGTGAAAATCCATTTAAATTGAACAGTGACCAATTACTTTGGTTTGCTGCATTTGTAAAAGAAGCAGAAAGAACAGAATGAAAAACCACCAAACCTTTATTGACAACGCAAAACAAGCCTCTGAAACTATGTACCGAGACGGTGTAGCAGAAGACCGATTAGCTTTTAGAGTAGGTATGTTAGAAGCTTACATCAAAGGACTGTGCGATATTATCAATGAGTACGAACAAGAGATTGATAAAGTTACAGAACGGTTTATTGGTTAATGCCTAGACCTAAACGACACAACCCTGCGGGGTATCGCAGCGGCTTAGAAACTAAGTTTCAAGCTGCTTGCGAAGCAAAAGGGTGGAAGCTTGCTTACGAACAAGACAAGATCAAGTACGTAATACCAGCAAGCAACCACATCTACACACCAGACTTCACTGTTATTAAGAACGTCTACATAGAAACTAAGGGTTTGTGGGTAAGTTCTGACAGAAAGAAAGCTGCTTTAATCAAAGAACAACATCCAGACATCACCATTCTTTACGTGTTGCAACGCAACCAAGGCATAACCAAGAAAAGTAAAACCACTTACCTTGATTGGGCAGCTAAGAACGGATTGGATGCTTGTACTTTTTCAGATACAGACCATTGGCAAACTTTTATTTTGAGGCATTTATGATTGAACTATCGTTATTGGAAATTGTTTTGATGTTATCAAACATTGTTGTTTTGTATTTTTATTTGAAATCTTTAGATGAAATCAAAACTCACAAAATAGCTATGGCAGCAATGCTGTATGGCATACATTCAGGCAGATTAAAAATTACAGACCAAGGCGAATTTTTTAAGGTGGAATCAGTATGAAAATATCCCAAGAAGCAAACGAACGTAATCTCAAAGAAATGCACGATATGCAAGAACGTTGGAAACAAATAGCAGAAGTAACACTAGCAGTTTTAGCAAAACCTGCTACAGCTCAACAAAGCACCTTCAACAAAGGTACGTACAGACTTGGAGATGGAGAAAAAATACAACCTGTACGACCTGGTAGTGAGGACCACAAAAAGTGGTCTTCAAAAGGTTTGTTATCAGATGTTCCTAATAACGTGGAGCAAACAAATGACACAAGATGAAATCATTGAGATGGCAAGAGAGGCTGGACTTGAAGTGGATGGGGTTTACTTTTCAGACACTATGTATAGATCAGTTTTAGTGTGCTTCGCCAACCTTGTAGCCGCTACTGAACGTGAAGCCTGTGCAAAGGTTGCTGAACACCGCTTTGGTGTTATCGGTAACACGATTGCTCTTGCCATTAGAGCCAGAACAGGAGAACAAACATGACACAAGAAGCATTGAAGATGGTGCTTCCATTGCTGGAAGACTGTGTAAATAGCTATCGCTTGAAATATGAGCGCCCCGCTTTTGACAAAGCTATTGCCGCTATCAAACAAGCCTTGGCACAGCCAGAGCCCTGCGACATGGGCGATATTTGCATTGGGTGCAGTCCACGAAATGCAGATGGAAGTTGTCCTAGTTCACAGCGCACATGGGTAGGGCTGACGTATGAAGAAAAATCGGAAATGTGGGAAATTAGCCGTGCAGCTTTGCCCCGTTACGCAACATACGCAACTTTGATTGAAGCCAACCTCAAGGAGAAAAACACATGACACCCATACCACTGCAACCCAACATGCCTATGCCTACCGACTACAGTGGCAACCCTGTGCCGCCCAAGCAGTACTACCGCTGCCCACACTGCAAAGAACAAAGCCCACTGACAAAAGAATGGGTAGGGCTGACCAATGAGGAGTTGCATCAAATATGCAACTCATTGGATTACTACGGAGATAGGGGATTGGTGGAATTGATTGAAGCCAAACTCAAGGATAAGAACAGTGCTTGAAGCAATCAGAACATTTTTTGGGAAGTTACGTGGATTACACGGTAATCGACAAACAATTGTTCAACAAGGAACAATCTGGCGTTGCACCAAATGCAACATGATATTTACAATCAAATCAGCAGGAGAACAGCATGGGTGCAGTGAACGCATTTAATTGGAAAGAATACACAGACGAGCAACACGCTAAGAATGGTGATCCGTTCAAAGACATCAAACGTAATGCAGTTATCAGCGCTAACGTAACTGATGGCATGAATAGGATGCGTGATAAAAAACCAACTCACGGCACTATGTTAGGTATAACAACAAAACGGATAAGCCTTAAAGCACCAGACATGATGCCTATGAAAGGTGGTGCTAGATTAAATGCAGGTAGAAAGCTACCTCAAGTAGATATGAAAAGAGCTATGTCTTTGTGGAATGAAGGACTAACAAAGAAAGAAATTGCTAAAAGATTTGATGTACCCTACAAATCAATGTTGACATTCTTTAAGAAACTAGGTGCTCAAGATTCTAGGGGACCTTACGACTGGTCAGGTAAATACAAAAAAGAGACAATATGATATTTATTATTTTGTTACTAGGAGCAGCAATTGGTATAGGCATCTGTTTGTGGGTTGTCTATATGCTTGCTGCTGTCTATGACGATACAGATTAAGCGTACTGTCGAGTACCTGCTTTATCAATAATCAGAGCCATTGAGCGTGGTTCTGCTTCTTCTGTGTTGGGGATGCTTACATGTGTCCAACGATCAAACTCACGTATCACTTGGTCATAGGGTAAACCAGAACCCATAATAGCTGTAACAACTTCGTCAGGAGTCATACCTGGTACACGGATGTCAGCAGCACATCCATGACGATGTTGAGATCGGTCACTAGAACCAACAGCCTTGTTAACTTCAGCACAACGGAAAGCAGAGTTAATCATAATAGGTTTACCACCTATCACCTCCTTAACTTGCTCTAAGAATGCAGCTAAACGAACAAGGTTAGCCATCTCAGTTTCATTAGGGGTGTTGTCAAACTCACGGTGATCTGTGTGAGTTAACTCTTCGTAAGTAAAGTTTTCAGATAAGTTCATGGTCATTTTCCTTTCAGGGTTTGGAGGGCTTCGTTGTAGAGGGAGAGACAGGTGTTGAGCTTACGGATGGCAGCGTTTCCTTCGTCTGTGATGGCGATAAGAGCTTTAGAAGTTTCTCCGTCAAGTTCGGCTGATGCTGTTCCTGAGTCAACTCCGTTGGCAGACTGGGTATCTGAGGGGGTTGATACGGCGCACACTGTTGCTTTGACAGGGACCCGCAACCGCAAAGCACCAGAGTCAATATCATTGTTACGTTTTTGTTGAAGTAATTTTGCATTTTGGTTTGCTTTCATGAGTTGACTAGCTTGGGCATTTACAGCAGCAGTAAGTGCTTGTTCTTTTTGTCTAGCTTCAGCATTCAAAACAGCAATCTCAACCTGCTGGCGGTTTTCCTCATGTTTTATGCCTATCAAATATGATTCATAGCCAAAGCCAAGAAAAGCACAAATTAAGGAAAGGATTACCCAAGGATTAAACAGACTCATGGGACCTCCGTATTGTTACTGGGAACATTTGCACTCAAAGGCTTAACGGGAACCTGGGGAACAGGTGGCTTAGGTACAGCAGGAGGAACAACAGAAGCTTGGCTTCCATGACCCACAGCCATCAACGTACCAATGATTGAAATCATACTAGTCAACACAGTTTTAAGAATCTCAAACAACACTGCATCATTTTTAGCTTGACCAACCATAGGCTGCGTAACAAAAATTAGACAATAGATCACACCAAAAGTTGCACCTACCAAACACATAGCAAAAGCCATTTGTGTCCAGAATTGACCAATGGCGTGCCACTCATCAGGACTTCTTCTGTTTGAATTGTTCATACATCTCCTTTGGAATTAAATCTTTGGTGCAGGTTCCAGACGCATCACACTGAGGTGGTTCACACTCAGTTTTACCCCAGTTCTTAGGGTCTTGACAAGGGTATCTGTATGAATCTGTGCAGCCAGTTAGCAGCACTAAGAACACAGACAACAGCCACAGTTCATAGACATTCATTCTTTATCCTTTCTGTTCTTTTGTTCAATCTCACGCCTAAGCTTTTCAACCTTTTCAATCTGAGCTTTTGATTCTTGTTTGACCTCTAAGACGTCAGAGTACAACAACCCCAACAAAGGAAGTAAAACAGCAATCAAAACACAAGCAGCAATCCAACCCACTATGTCCTCCCTAGTTTCCTCACTAGAAGAAACCACCCCCACAGGTATACGATAACGATCAAGGTCCCTACTAGGTATGCTGACTTTGCTTGGAAGTTTCTTTGGTTTTCCCTGCGTAGCCATAGTTTGTACCTATTCTTTGCTTCTTCAACCAACCTAGCCTGTTCTTGTTCCTCTTGAATTGTTTCTCTCATACTGTGTACAGAGCTGTATAAAGACCCCATTTCTGGAGGACTTTGATACACCATACACTCTCTAATCTGGACTTCCAAATCAGCCATCTGTTGTTGAGCCATTACTCGTTTAAGAGCTGCCTCCATGTGGTTTTGATTAGGGTCGTACACAGTCTTAGACTTCTCTTCTTCTTCCCTAATGTGAGTAGCTAACTGCTCTTGAAGCTTAAAAAACTCAGTCAGGTTTTTAACGATGTCAACTTTGACTTGAGTCTCATCCACAGAGACATAAGCTTGCTTTTTAGGTTTAACAGAAGGTTGTTGAACATGATTTTCCTTTGGTTGTGAATTAAAGAACTTTGCTAACTTACCCCAGAATCCTTGTACTTCTTTACCAATTTCAACTACTTCATCAGCAGTCTTCTTTACTTGTACAAAAGATTCTTTAGCTTGCTTGTAAAGATCACACCCTTGCTGGATGTTCTTGACAAGACCTGCTGCAAGCAAGCAAAGACTGATTGGATCCACACTGTTTAATGTCCATTGTTACTGTACTTAGCAATCACCATGGCATCAAACTCTTCTTGAGTCATGTTATTAGTAGCACCAATACTACTAACAATTTGTTTAATGTCGTTGACAAGAAGTTCGTGGGCTTTAAAAGAGTTAATTACGTCTTTGTGAGCAATACCATCCCCAGGTGTGACTACGTGGTTGTGACCAACAATAATGTTGCCTAAAGAATCTTTGTAAGGTCTAGCTCTAAACCCTACAGTTTGTTTAATAGACTCTAAACCTTTTTCAGAAACGTACATCACTCTAACCTTTCAATGATTACTTGCTGAACATTAATTGTGTCTGTTGCAGTAGCAGTACCCGTTTGACCAACTCTAAAATCTAAAGTTTGAAGACCAACAGTCACGGTAGTTGACGCAGGAGTAGCAGTAACAGTTAACAAAGCAGACCCTACCGCTACACCTACGTTAGCATTTAGATACCCAGTAACCCAAGCATCAACTGTTGATGTAGTTTGAATCTCAAACTCAACAATCCAGTTTGTAGTTTGAGCAGTAAGAGACAACACGTTAGCAGTAGTAATAGCTGTTAGAGCAGTACCACCCCAAAAACAAGACATTGTTAATGCTCTAGCATTAGCAGATGAAGCAGCTACATAAGTGCCATAAGCACGAACCCGCCAACAACTTCCAGCAAAAGCTGTTTGTGAACTTAGAGTAACATCACCTGTAGCTAAAGTTAATGACCCAGCTACAGCAACAACAGCTCCAGCAGTAGTAGTGTTTCTAGCAATAGAAGAAACATTTGTTATAGAAGATGTTTCAAGAGAAGAAGATTTAAGAGTAGTAAAAGCACCTGTACTAGGAGTGTTAGCACCAATGCTTACGTTGTCTATAACCCCACCAGTAATAAACACAGCCGTTGAATCTTGGCTGCTAATAGTTCCAAAAACTCTGTTACTAAGTTTTTGAAACCATTCTCTCCAAACAAAACTCTCACCTATTTTGTCTTGGGGTATAGGGATTGTCTTAGCCATCAACAGTACTCCATGTCTTTGCAGTAACCGTTCTTCTGAATGTCAGGAAGAAGTTTCTCTAGCTTTTCACCAATGTCATCTCTTACCATGCAAGAGTTAATCATGGTTACTTTCTTTTTGAAAGTTTTGTAGCAAGCTTCTTTAGCATCCTCAACAGTCTTACCAATACCAGAAACAGTCATCACATAAGAACCACAAGTAACCAAACAAGGCTCATTGTTCTTGCCGTCTTTACCTGGTCCCATACCCATCTTGACCTCAGACAAATGGATGTTCTTAGTAGCATCTTCAATGGTCATATCAAAAATAGGGTAACCAGTGTTCTCCTTCTTCTTGACATTGCTGTACGGGTAATCAGGTTGGGACACAACAATACCAACAGCTATGTCTTTACGTACCTTCAGTGTGTCTTTACCATCAAGACTGTCCAACATCCATTGAATAGGATCACCTAAGTGCAGGGCTTGTTGGATCTGAAACAGAGGCCAACCAGGACGAGTAGTGAACTCCAAAGGCCAAGGAGTACCCTTGTCGTCAATGATGCAGTTGACATCAATGTAACCAGAGTAACCAATGCCATGTAGAAAGTCTTCTAGAGGTTTAAGAACCTTGTCAGCTAACAAAGAGTTCTCTGTGTAACGCATCACAGTACCTTGCTCACCAGTAGCAGGACCGTAGTCACCAGACATTAGCTTCTTAAACTCCCAGTTCTCAAGGAAGTACTTAGAGAAACCACCAAGACCAAACCAACCACCAACAGCCATCTCAGAGCCAGCATGGAACTCTTGAAGAACAAACTCACCGTTGTAAGCGTTCATCTTCTTCCACTTGTTTAACATGAACACCATGTCACGCCAGTCCTTAGAACAGTAGCTTAAAGACTTTTCACCATCACCAACAGGTTTAGATACATACCGCTTGTCTTTGTTATTAAGAACAAGAGCAATAGCATCCTCATACTTCTTAAACTTCTGCATAGGAATAGTCTTGATGCCAGCTCTTTCAAAAATAGCTGAGCCGTACTCCCGATCCTGTTCCCAACGAGCACCTTCTACATTGCAGCCATAGATAGGGTAACCTTTGATGCGGTATGGCTCTAGTTGTTTGATGTACCTGCTGTTATCAGTAACAAAGATTAGGTCAGCCCAGTCCATACTGGGTTCCCAACTAGCAACCTTCTTAAAACAATCTTCCATGCCATCACCGTTCTCACAGCGAGTACCGTCCATGTTGTTACGCATATACACACGGACATCGTGACCATGAGCAGAAGACTTGATAGCCAAGTCCATAGCAAACCCACAGTCAAACTGATCAATGATTAAGAGTTTCATTCTTCTTCTGCCTCTTTGTTAAGTTTGCGGCGTTGTCTTTCTAAGGACAATTTTTCACGTTCATGCTTTGGAGTACTAGGCATTCTGCCAGCTTCTATTTCTTTGTTGCGATACTTCCAAGCGTTTTCTTTAAGAGCAAGTTCCCGTTCTGCTCTAGCTTGTTTGTTTTGTTCAGGAGTTTTTCCATACACAGGGAAGCCCATTGTTCCTAGTAACGCTCTTTGAGCACCTTCTCCTTCAGGAGCATCCATACCAGCTTGTGCTTGAAACGGCAACGCTGATTTGGTAACAGCTTCCAGCCTACCTGTGAGGCTAAGATCAACCAGTTTAGGTGCAGTAGGACTGGCATATTCAACACCACCAAAACCAATAACAAGAGCTTTAGGTATGAACCCTAATTTGTTAGACAAGGTTTTCATTGGATCAGCAATCCAATGGTATGGTTCCATAGCGTGTTTCATAGCTTGCATAGACGTACCATCAGTCCATTCAATACGAGTTGGGTCTTTGTTGTCCCAAATGTCTCGATCAGCAGTCATGTTATTAATAGCATTTATTAAAGTGAAATACACTATGGCTGTTTTAAATTGATACAACCTAGCGTAGTCAGCTTTAGTCGTAGGGGTTACCATACCCTTGATGCCTTCAACTGGATGCCATTTAGTAGGGTTTAAACCTTTAGGAAGAGCAGAACTAAAAGCACGGATAGTAGATATAGTCCAATCAGGAGCAAACAAAGCAACTTGCAATGCTCTACGACCTTCAGGACTGTAAGCAGCCATAGCCATACGTTTAGCAAACTCACCTTCAGTACGTCTAGCAGCGTCAAACCAATTTAAACCACCAAAGCTATCATTAACAAATTTAGCAATTTCTTTGCGAGACACAACTTCATCAAATGGTTTACCTTCTTTAGCAGCATCTATACGAGCTTTTTGTAGGTAAGCATCAGCTACCATAATCTTACTGCCAGTATGCAAGTAATCCCAAGTGTACTTATCAAACATACCCAAAGTATATTTTTCAACAGTAGACAAAGATTTTTCTAGCACACGAGTCTTAGGACCAAACTTACCAATTAAATTGTCAGCAAGCTTGCCTGTAGAACTTAAAATACCCCTAGCTACATCTTCAGGAACTTCTAATTGAAGACCAGCTTCTCGTATCCAAGTGTCTACGTTGTCGCCTAAGCCACCATTTTTATATTGCTCAACAGCTTTAGATACAGCAGACAATTGAAGGTCTTTGCCTGTAACAGCTTTAACGCCCTTCTCAACTAAAGGAAGAACAATAGATTCTTTAATAGGAGTCCACAAAGGAATTCCTGCACTTGATTGAACTTCCATTAAAGACTTAGCATGAAAGAAAGAACCAATAACGTTAATACGTTTAATAGCTTGAGAAACAGTTCCCAAAGCTTGCATTGTCATACCAGGTTTAGAATCAAATACAAACTTTAAAGCTGGAACAAGGTCAGGATGAACAGCGTAGCCATCTAAATCTGCATGTTCAATTGTTTCCCAGTTGTAAGGACGAGGCTCTTCTTTTGTAATAGGACGAATTAAAGACTCACCATTTACATTTCTAATCTGTTTGATGTTGTCTATTAGATTTTTATTCTCAATAGCTTTTTGAACAGACAGTGCATAATCTTTGTAGATGTCTGCTAAGTTATCTGTTTTAAGTTTAAAACGATAGTCTTTACCATTTTGTTCTAACCAAGTGTTGATACCATTGATGTGGTTGGTAAGGTCTTCACGAGTTTTAAGTCTACGTTCTTGACCATACTTAGTAGTTGTCTTAGTACCACCACCAGAAGATTTGTCACCATAGCCAAAAGCATCGTGCATAAATTCTTCAAGAGCACCCTTTGGTGCATTACCTTCTGACACAACATTACGAGCTACGTAGTTCTCATGCCAACCTTTAATAACACCACTCTCTAAAGCCCATTGACCAAGGTCGTCCATTAAAGTACGAAACTTAGTTGCAACCTCTTTAGCTTTGCCTTCTAAAGGAACACCCTTATCAATGTCAAAGCTAAGCTGTTCAAGGTTGACATCTTTACCAGCCAACTCTTTTAAATCAGCAGTATTGTTGTGAACAATACGTTCATCAGCTAATTTGTTATTAAGGTTAGTACCTACAAACTCTTCAACCTCTTTGACAGGTTCAGCCCAAGTTTTTTTAAACTCTTCCCAACCTTTGTAAAAATCAATAGCTTCTACTTCACCATGCTTTTCATAGATGTCTGTAGCTATGCTTAAAAACTCTTTGTCGTCTTTAATATCACGAGGAGAAGTTTTAGTTGTGTCAACAACAGGCTCATCAGGTGAGCTTGGTTTTTTAGGAACACCAGCAGGTTGATCTTCAGTAATAGCAAAACGTTCGTCACCAGCTTTACGAAGGTCACCACTGTGCAACCCGTCTTCAGGGATTTCTAGCACAGGCTTTTTACCTTCAACAGTAACTTGTCCTGTATTAACAGCACGATCAGCAGCTTCTTGACGATTAAGAAAGTTACCACGTTCATCTAAGAACCCTTGATCATGGGTGTCTACAGTCTGAGCTTTACGTTGCTCGTCATGTTTAGGACCCATGCGTTCAATCTCACCAGTCTCTTTGTTCCTAATAGCAGCTTCAACCAAAGGAGAAGTAGAAGTTCTTTGTTCAGATTCTTTTTTAACCTTAGCTTTAAAGGTATTAACTTGTTCAGGAGTAGCACCAGGAGGAGGTGGTGGTATATCTTTAGTAGGGGTTTTAGGTTTTGCAGGAGCAGTAGTTTGCCCCAACACTTTTTCACCAAGCTTAGTAGGTTTAGTAAAAGCACCAGTAACAACATCAATAGCTATAGACTTAGGGTCTAAAACAGGTTGCCCTTCAACAGCACGTTGGGCAGCACCAATACCAGTCATTACACCAGAACCTACAGCAGCTTCTTTAAGAGTCTGAGGTAATCCTGGACGCATAAACGGACCAACAGAACCACCAGTAACAGAGCCAGCTAAAGAGTAGCCTGGGTATTGTTTACGTTGTTGTTCTCGTGTACCAACAATGTCTGTACCAAACACTTTGTCAAATACACCTTCAAGGCTAGTAATGCCTTCATGAGCAAGGTAACCACCTATTACTCCACCAACAATACCTGTAACAGGTTTAGCCCACGTAGGTTGAGGTATAGCCATACCAGCTCTAGCACCAGCTAAAGCACCAGGGGTAGCCCCCATACTTTCTAAATAAGAAGCTGTAAAAGCACCAGCACCTGTGACACGCTCTTCTTGTTTCTTAGTGTAGTCACCAACTGACTTCTCTAAGACACCTTGTTTAGCAGCAGGTTTTTTACCTGTTACAAGATCACTTAGAGTTAAATCGCTAACTTTGTCTCCAAAAATACTAGAGCTAGGTTTGCTCGGTGCAGCAGCAGGTTTAGTTTCTACAGCATCACTAGGTGGTGTCCACCCTTTGCTAGTTGTAGGCTGTTGTGCCTCTACAGCATCTGAAGGAGGAGTCCAAACCATTGTTAGCCACCCTTAGTGTAAGTTTTACCATCAGGTCCAATTAACGATTGTCCTTTTTTAAGAGTAGGCCACTGCTTATTAAACTCAGATTCTGAAAGAAGTTTGTTACTAGTAGCGCCAGCTCCACCAGCTTTAGATCTTTCTTTAGCAGCTTTTACAGCTTCAGGAATAGTAGAAAAACTTGGATATTTGTTACCACTATCTAAAGCATTTTTAACAGCAGTGTCTTCGTCAACTTCTTTCCCTTTCCACAAAGAAGGAATGTTAGTTGGTTTACCGCTGTTTAATTTAGGGTTGGTAACTGTAATGCTCACTTCAGTAGAGTAACTGCCATCAGAATTTTGTCTAGCAGGATACCCGTCATGGGTTTTAGCACCACTAGGAACATCTTTAGCAGGTGCGGGAGCTGCTTCAGCTTTAGCAGATGGTGGCTCTTTGTCCATAGGTGGTGTATCCACAGCAGCTAAAGTTTGCTTTAGCTTTCTAAGGATCTCTTCCTTCTTAGGAAAGTCTGGAGCATTCTCAAAGGTTTCAATCTCTCTTTGAGTCTGTCGTTTTCTAAAGTCGTTCAACTTGTTAACAGCAGCAGTGTAGGCTTTAGTGCGCTTGTCTTCTTTGTATGCTTTGGGTTCATACCAGGATGCTGTCTTAGACTCAGTCATAAGTTTTTCAGCAGTAGCAACCTGTGCTTTTAAATCATCTTCTTCTTTTTGACCAGCCTTAACAATTTTGTCGTGCTCTTTGATGTAGAAAGCAGCATCTTTAACAGAATCTTTTTTATCAGACTTTGTTTTAGAAGCTGATTCTTTCATGCTTTCTATTTGTTTTTTAAAGCCACCTTTTACATTTTCAAGTTCTTTTTGATGTTGACTCTTTAAGTTTTCTAATTCTTTTTTGTCAACAGTTTGTTGTTTGAGCTTGTCCATTTCATCGGTATGTTTTTTAGACAGCTCTTCTAATTTTTCTTTGTGCTTAGCTTCTTGTTCTTTTATTTTGTCAGCACTTTTTTGTTCTTCAAGCTTTATAGCACCCGCTATTTTTTCTGCTGCAATTTTTTCAGCAGATGCAGTGGTCATGTTCTTAAGGTTTTCAGCAGCAGCTTCTTTGTTGTTTTCAATATCCAACCTGTTCTTAGTAATAAGCTTAGTCTTTTCCAACTCAACAGCTTTTAACTGCTCAGTGAGTTGACCTTTGGCATTTAAGAACAGTCTGTCAACAATCTTTTTCTTTTCTTCACCAGTAGCTTTAGTCCAGTTGTCTTCTCCAACTTGTTTAAGAATTAATTTCTTTTGTTCTTCAGGAAGACGACCAAAAAACTCATCTACTTTTTCAGAAGGCACAGCATCTAAAACTACAGCAGCTTTAGCAATAGTTTCGTTGTCTTGTGCAAGTTGTTTTGTTTGATTAGCCAGTTCTGTAGCTTCAATCTTTTCAGCTCTTTCGTACAGCTTAGATCCCTGTTCAGTTAAGCCAGCTTGCATCTTTAAAGAAGCAGATTTTTTAGTGATGTCTAAATCACTAGCTTTTTTACCATCATCTGTTTGTAACCACTGTTGCAACTTAGCAGTAGATTCAGTATCAGCTTTGTATTGATTGTCTGTTGCAAGCTTTTGAAGACGAGCTGTTTGCAAACGCATCTGCTCTTCTTCTGCCTTAGCAGCCATCATTTCAGGAGCGTACTGTTTAGCAAGACGATCTTCTTGTATCTTACGTTCAGATGCAGCTTGAGTAAGGTCTTGTATATACGGAGCAGCAGCTACGTTTTGTTGTAACTGTCTAACAGCAGTGCTGCCTTCAGCTATATCGGACATTATGTATGGCATAGTTTTAGTCCTTAAAACGGAGAATAACTAGCAAGTTGATCACCAGTCATACCTTGTGTACCATAGTGAGTGTTTGGATCAGACATTGTGTAACCCCCACTTCCACCACCATACTGACCATACAGTTGACTAGCACTTTGAAGAATGCCCCCAACACCTTGCATCTGAGCTCGTTGAGTAGCATTAGATGCATCTATACTAGCTTGTCCACCTTGAGTAGGAGCATAACCAGCACCAGAACCAGTAGCAAGACGGTTCATATAGTCAGTCATAAAGCCGTAGTAACCCTTTTGAGCAGTGTCTTGAAGAGCTATTTGTTCGTTACCAGACCTCATCATTCCAGATGCAGCAGATGTTCGTTTAGAAGCTTCTAAGGCAGGGTTCATTACCCCAGTCTGAAATTGACTGTATCCAGGCATCTTAGTAATGTCTTGTGTGCCACCTTGTTTTAAAGCAGCAGAGTACATACTACCTAGTTCGGGGCGGTATTTAGCAAAAGGATCAACAGCTTGTTGAGCTGATGAAGCAGATTGTCCTGGGCTAGATGTAAGCGACTTAACACCAGCCGCAATACCTACAACAGAAGCAACAGTACCAAAAGTCATGATTTATCTCCCGCATTTAATCTAAACAGTTCTTCAGTAGAGCCTATTAATCCCAACTCTTCATAGGTTGGAGCAATAACTTCCTCTTCCATTTTGCTTAAGTTTTCTTCACCAAGGTGTTTGGTCATGTGTACTGTTACCCAAATGGTATCTTCTATAGCGTACACAGATCTCTTAAGACCTACCTCAGATACAAATACACAAGGAGCTATATATTTTTTAGTCCCATGTTCTGTAAGAACATCAACTTCACCCTGCATAATAAAGTTAAGGTGCTGATGTCGGTGTATCTTACCAATAATTATAGTTCCTTTTG
>Ga0114977_10000880_pt1 | contig 19982 bp, 25 predicted proteins | sample S_130805_MF_Meta_FD_87026 | JGI IMG/M metagenome (GOLD analysis project Ga0114977, IMG submission 87026) | Freshwater microbial communities from Lake Simoncouche, Canada to study carbon cycling - S_130805_MF_MetaG | ecosystem: Environmental > Aquatic > Freshwater > Lake | place: Lake...
AGTCCGGTAGCCGTTGGGTTGGGAGCATTCTGATTATTGTTTTGGTTCTGCTGACTTTGCTGCCCCTTTGAGGTAGAGCTTGATTCTGCTTGTTGCTTGATATCAGTGGCGACGGCCAAGGCAACTTGGGAGGCCACTTCTTGAGCCACCCTCTGGGCAGCACTACCCGCCACTGGCCGCGCCGTCACTACCGCTACCGAACCATCAACCTTGGACGCCGAGTCCACGGCAGCTCCACCAGCAGCTGTGATAGCGTCTGCCACTTGCTTTGAATTAAAACCTAGCTGCGTTGCCGCGACAGTTACCGCCTCAACGAATGCATCTGTGACAGCGACTGCCTCCTTGACGCTATCCATCGGAAGTTCACTGGATTTACTTCCTGTGCCATCCTGCTTCATAACGACTGCGCTTGCAGCCTCCTCGGCAGCGTTCTTAACTAATTCCGAGGCAACGGCGGTGCTGACCTGGGTAAGCGTGGCAAGGTCATTGGCGCCACTGGGGGATCCGGAGATGACCCCCTTGATGATCGCTGTCACGGCATCCTTAAACCCCTCCGTCGTGGTCATGCTTTGCGATGCCGTAGCTGCCTTGGCCTCTACAGCAGTGGTTCCTTCGGGCATTCCCTGCCCTGATGCAGATGTAGCAGTCGCCGATTTGGAGAGAGTCTGGACAGCAGCGGTAGCGATCTGCGCAGCAACATAAGGGGCAGCAACCGTGGATTGGTGAACAATGTTGCGGATCTGTGCGGTAGCTTGGGCGCCATTGAGACCCGAATCGGGGGAAAGAGAAACCGCAATCGCGGCTGCAGCGATATCAGGAGCTGCCGGACATGTGGAGACCGCCCCTAATCCCCCTCCCCCATTCTCTTGCGCACACAAAGACCGCCCCACCATGAGGGTTGTCACCAGGAGCAATGTCTTGAGGTGTAAAGTCGGGCTTAAGATCTTCATCTTCAGAGTTCCCTAAATATTCCTGAGTATTAGCAGGATGGTTCCCTGCTGCGGAGTATGCTGGGCGGCGCGAGGTCTGGAATTTCCGATCACCCCACCTTTGCTGACGTTGATGGTCTGCATGACACCCTCCTGTTTAGCGAGTATCGGGATTTGCTTTCCATTGAGTTCTAAAGTGACAATTTTATCCCCCACCCTGACCACATCCCCAGGTCGCTTGTGAACCGCAATCACCTTAGCTCCCATCGGTGCCGCTAGCTCATGCTGGGTGCTGTTGTTGTTGATCACCTTGCGTACCGCAGCGGCGACCGACCGGTTACTTGTAAGCTTTCCTTCAGACTTAAGGGCCTGCATCGCCGTGGTCATCTCGGCAGCGGCTTTTGAGAGGGGAACCTGGGGAGTCGCCACCGTGCGGGGCTGAATTGCGTTGGTGGAGGAAGCTGTATCCTGCGCGCTTCCCACGGGTTCCAGATCTGACGCAGGGGGGGGAGTCTTTGTAGTAACGTTGGCGGGTAAAGCGCCAGCATTCGTTGCAGCTGGCGCAGGGGAATTATTCTGCGCCCGTAATGGACAAGCCCCTATGAATAAAAGGGCAACAATACCAACTGGGCACAGGCCAAGGAGCGCGGAAAGCAAGCCTCCACGCTCACCTATTGATGTTGTTGGCAGCCAATAGCTCATTGCTGATTACACTCCGATGGGGACGCTCTCTACGCAAGCAGGAAAAGCGCGTATCCCATCACAAATTTCCCAACTAAAAACCTCCTTGGCGCCCCCTCCTGAAAAAATAGAGTATTCACCCCCTGGCCAATTCCGTGAAGTGGGTTTCGATCGCTGCGAGCACTCGGGCAACCGGCAGGCCGATCACATTCTCCATCGAGCCCTCAATCTGCTCGATCAGTCGCCCGCGATCCTCTTGGGCGGCATAGGATCCTGCCTTGTCGAGCGGATCGATGTCGGCCAGGTAGGCCTCAATGATTGCCTCGTCCAGTGGACGGAAGGCCACGCGCGTCGATTCGACGAAACTGCATCGGGTCACCGCCCCACCCCTGATGAGACAAACCCCTGTGAGGACCTCGTGGGTCTTTCCTCCGAGCCGACCCAGCATTTCGGCTGCATGACTCAAGTCGCGTGGCTTCCCGAGGATCTCTCCATCCAGAACAACGATCGTGTCGGCCCCAAGAACGAGGTCACCCTGCGTGTGAGCCGCCACGGCGAGTGCCTTGAGTTCGGCATTGGCCAGGACAAGAGCGCGGGCTGAAAGCCCCCCGGTCAGTTCCTCCACCTCGGCGGGCCTGATCACCACCTCAAATCCGGCCGCAGTCAACAGATCGCGGCGGCGGGGTGACGCCGAGGCGAGAACGAGTCGCCTTGGAACAGGGCCGTTCTTCCCCATCACTCTTGCTGAAGCACTAAAACTGAGCCCTAGATCAGGTGCTCGGAATCGGTGAAGCCGACGTCCTCGCGGATTGACTCAAGGTGGCGCCGGGCGCGGCTGGAGGAGTGAGGGCGGTTCCGCACGCGAGAGACGACACCAGCAATGACGGGGGCAAGAGCAAGGGCCCCTGCGACAAGGAGAACAGATCCGGCGCGACGACGGGATTCACCGGAGAGTTTGTCGGCGATCAGGAGACCAAGGCCGAGGCCTGCTGCGGCCTGTGAGAGCCCGATGGTTCCGCTCACGGGAAGATTTTCAGAAAATTTGTTAAGGGAAAGCTGTGACATATAACGCATCACTACTCCTCAAAGCGCCTCCGCGCAATCCGGAAACAATGATTCAAACACTCCTTGCCCATCGTTCTTGGTTGGAAAATATCGCGCCGGAGTGAAAATGACCCGATGACCATCACTTCCCGCGCACTCGGCGTTGATCCGGGATCCGCCCGCATAGGACTCGCCCTGAGCGATGACATAGGGTTCATGGCCCACCCGCTGCAAACCTTGAAAGTCACGGCAGGAGCGACCACCGGGGTGCGCAGCGCGACGGAGATTGCCGCCGTGGCCGCTGAAAAAGGCTCCCAAGTGATCGTCATCGGACTGCCTCGGAACATGAACGGAACCTACGGTCCCGCCGCAGAGAAAAGCAGGGCCCTGGCCGAGGCCTTGAAGCCCCTGACCGAGGCGAAAGTGATCCTCTGGGACGAGCGCCTGACCACGGCCGCCGCCACGCGACGACTCCAGGAAGCCGGCATGGATAGCCGAGCCCAGCGCCAGATCATCGATCAGGCTGCCGCCGTGCAGATTCTGCAAGATTGGCTCGATTCCAATTCCCTGCTTAAGGGAATCCCCTCGTCTCCTCGCCGATGAAACTCCGCCTCCAAGTCGCCTATGACGGCACAGCTTTCCGTGGCTGGCAGAGCCAGCGCGGAGGAAACACCGTGCAGGATACGCTCGAGGACGTCGTCGCCACCATAGTCGGGGAACGGGTAACCCTCCATGGATCCGGACGAACCGACGCAGGCGTCCATGCGCTCGGGCAGACGGTTCACTTCGAACTCTCGCAGGACCAACTCGCACGACTCGGACGGATGAGCGAGCCTGAGCGGTGGTTGGCGGCGCTCAACGCCTCTCTCCCTCCGCAACTTCGCGTCATGAAGGTCAGTCGTACGGCGGAAAGCTTCCACGCGCGCTTCTCTGCCAGCGGCAAGATCTACCGCTACGATCTCTGGCATGACCCGGTGATGCCCCCTCATCTTCATCAGAAGGCATGGCATCTCTATGGTGCACTCGACCGGGCAGTGATCAGGCAACTGGCTGCAACCGTGGAAGGAACCCACGATTTCCGCGGATTCTGCGCCGACTCGGGATCACTCCCAGAAAGCACCATCCGCACAATCCATCGCCTCACAGTGAGGGAGCGAGGCCCCTCCCTTTCCCTCACCGTGGAAGGGGATGGATTCCTCTATCGCATGGTCCGAATGATTGTCGGCGGCATCGTTCGCGTTGCTCAGGGCAAGGAGGGAGCGGATGTCTTCATCCGACGCCTTGCCGCAGGCCAACCCTGGCCGAACCCCGCAATGGCTCCAGCCCCAGGACTCTACCTCGTGAAAGTTCAGTACCGGAAACGAGAGATTCCTTTTTCAAAACGCAGGAAAAGCCCGTAGCCTCACTTCGTGTTTCTGTTTCCTGTCGCGGCAACTTTGAGATTCTTGGTGATCCTCTCCCTTGGGGTATTCCTCGGAGGGATACTTGCCCCATCGCTCCGCGCGGAGCTGACCGAAGCCCAGAAGAAGACTCTCTTTGTCAAAACTCATTCGGGCACATCCGGCAGCTCCAAGTCTTCAAGCAGTAAGGGAGGACAGGGATCGAAAAGCTCCCGGAGCACAAAAAAATCCAACTCCTCCGGTTCGTCGAACTCTATAAGCTCGAAGCACACCTCCTCCGGTTCTCACAAAAGCAGTTCGACCGGCACCAAAAAGAATTCCAACTCGCGGACATCATCAAAGAGCAAGACGAGCAGTCACTCCAGCTCCCATGCCGCATCCCATAACTCAAGAACAGGAACGGCCCATGCCTCAAAAGCATCTACTTCAGCTTCCTCTACTACTTCTACCACATCTTCAGCAAAGGCCTTTTCGAGCTCTGCATCATCGGGGAGCACCCTTCTCCCAGTCGTAGCCGTAGCCGCCTCTGGTGAAGCCGCCATCTCCCATCCGGCCTCTCCAGCTTCCGTCGACTCAACCTCCACCCCCACATCGTCGGCACCCGCCCTCCCTCTCCCCCATGGAGCCACTCCCTCCGCTCCGATCACTATCGAGAAGTCAGGAGTGGAGACGGCGCAGGGTCTTGAACCGGTAGCAACCCCTGCTCCCGCCGCCTCGGCTGGAGGAGGACTCTGGAGCCGACTCTTCGGTTCACACCGATCCTACAGTTACCTGAGCGCCTCGAATCGTGCGGCAATCGACCGCGCACCGGTGCGCAGGGGGAGATGGAAATATATCGTCATCCACAACAGCGGCACTCGCGAGGGGAACGCCAGAGTCTTTGACATCTACCACCTCAGGGTACGGCACATGCAGAACGGCTTAGCTTACCACTTTGTGATTGGCGACGGTCACGGCTCGGGCGATGGCCAGATCGAAATCGGTAACCGCTGGACCCGGCAGATCAACGGAGGCCATGTGGCCAGCGACTACCTCAACGACATCGCCCTCGGCATCTGCCTCGTCGGAGACTTCAATCGAGATACCCCCACCAAAGCTCAAGTGGTCGCACTGGAGGAACTAGTCTCCTACCTGCGCGACCGTGTTGGAAAGACCCAAGGCAGGAAGACGATCGTCCATGCCCACAAGGAGATCAACCCTCGGCCGACCGACTGCCCGGGGGATCACTTCCCGTACGGATGGCTCCATGCGAAGTTCGGGAACGCTCGGTAAAATCACCGCCCTTCCTCTAGTTTTCTCTCCCTCACATGCTGACCTATCTCCTGCTGCTGGTCGCGATCATCGCCGAAGTCGTGGCGACCTCAGCCCTGAAATCCTCCGAGAACTTCACTCGTCTCATCCCCTCACTGGTCGTCGTGTTCGGATACGGCATTGCCTTCACCTGCCTCTCCTTCACGCTGAAGACGCTTCCACTTGGCGTGGCCTACGCAATCTGGTCGGGGGCGGGAACAGCCCTCGTCGCCATGATTGGCTGGCTCTATTACAAACAGCAGTTGGATCTCGCAGCCCTCCTAGGCATCGGACTAATCATCGCAGGGGTCATTGTCCTGAACCTCTTTTCCAAGATTTCGGCTCACTGATTCCCTAATCCATTCGATGATCATTTGGGGAGGGAGAGCAATCGAGGCTCGCGCAGAGGCGCAGAGGCGCGGAGAATATTGCTGGGTTGAGGAAGCCTTATCATCTTCCGCTACTCAGCATCTCAGAGCATTGATTTCATTCAGCCTTCAGTTTTCAGACCACACTCCTAAATCATGATCATCGGCATCACAGGCGGCACGGGCTTCATCGGCTGCGCCATCAGGCAAGCCGCTCTGGCGAAGGGCGACGAAGTGATCCTCTTCAGCCGTCGCGGGGGCGAGGGCCGACGACGCTTCTCCCTCAGCGCCCCCTCCGATGTGGAGGGCTGTGAAGGCCTCCTGCATCTCGCCGGAGAATCGATTATCGGCCTCTGGACCCTGGAAAAACGAAGGAAGATCTTGGAGAGCCGTGTCGAGGGAACCCGCCGTCTCGTCGAGGGCATCGCCGCCGCCAAGGTGAAGCCTCAAGTTCTAGTCAGCGCCTCAGCCATCGGGTTCTACGGCGACACAGGCGAGCGGATCACCGATGAGGAGTCCCCTGCTGGCACAGGCTTTCTGGCCGAAGTGGCACAGGCCTGGGAGGCGGAGGCCCAGAAAGCCGAACAGTACGGGGTTCGAGTCGTGAGGCTCCGGATCGGCTTTGTCTTAGGCCGGAATGGAGGAGCCATGAAGCTCATCAAGCCTGTCTTTCAAGCGGGCCTCGGGGGGCGACTGGGATCCGGCAGGCAGTGGATGTCCTGTATCGAGATCCAGGATCTGGCCGCGATGGCAGTGGAGTGCCTTCATAATGAGTCGATCAACGGGCCGATGAATGCCGTGATGCCGGAACCGGTAACCAATTCCCTCTTCACCAAGGAGGCGGCACGAGCTGCCCATCGACCCGCCCTCTTCCCTGCTCCTGCCTTCGCGCTGCGTCTGGCGCTCGGCGACCTTTCCCATCTGATGCTGGATAGCCAGCGGATCGTGCCGAAGCGCTTCACGAAACTTGGATTCCCATACCGCTTCGGGAACGTGGGCACCGCCATGGAGGAGGTCTTCCGGAAGGCTTAACGACGAAAGGGCGAATATTCGAACGGACCCATAGGCTCGTAGTCGAACGTGCGGGGGGCGACTCCTTCAGCCTCCCAGAAAAGAGAGGCTTTTACTCTGTTAATCGGGGACCCGATCGCACTGGCGGAGGCGAACTCTGCTTGCATCACGCCTCAGGTGGATTAAGCTGATTGCTTATGTCCGATAAACCCGTTTCCACGAGCAACAAGATCGTTCTCCAGCTTGTAGTCTGGATTCCTCTTCTGGCCACCGCTTTTGCCATTTACAGCCTCTGGGGCCGTTTCATCACCCGGGTCGATCTTATCCTGCTGGTGGTCGGGTACACACTCTGTGCCTTGGGCATCACCGTTGGCTACCACAGGATGCTGACCCACAAGGGGTTCGAGGCTCCAGGCTGGATCCGTGGCTTCTTCCTGATCTGCGGATCGATGGCCTTTCAGGGGCCGGCCTTGAATTGGGCAGCCACCCACATCCAGCATCATGCCAACTCCGATGATGACATGGATCCGCACAGCCCGGTGAAGAGCTTCTTCCATGCACATGTCGGCTGGATCCTCGATGATTTCAGTCCTGATGTGCCTCGCTACGCCGGCCCCCTCCTCAAGGACAAACTCGTTGTCTTCATCAGCAAGACCTTTTTAGTCTGGGCGCTTCTCAGCCTCCTGATTCCCTTCCTTGTCGGGTACGCCTTCGGCGGATTGACCGGTGGCTTGTATGGATTCATCTGGGGTGGCCTCGTCAGGATGTTCCTCAACCACCATGTCACCTGGGCCGTCAATTCGGTCTGCCACACCTATGGTGGACGCGAGTTCGTCACGACCGACCAGAGCCGGAACAATTTCCTCGTTGGCCTCCTTGCCATGGGCGAGGGATGGCATAATAACCATCACGCCTTCCCGCGCTCCGCCAATCACGGCATGCACTGGTGGCAGATCGACCCCTCCGCCTACATCATCGGCACCTTGGAAAAGCTCGGCCTGATCAAGAATGTCGTCCGCATCGCTCCCGACCGCCTCGTTAAGCGGCGCCTGGCAGCCGATGCGCAGGAGGAGAGGGATGTCCTCCCAGGCGTCGTCCTCGAGACCGGCACGGCAGCGGCCGTCATGGCTGGCGCGGTGGCCGAAGTCGTTTCCCAAGCTGCGTCTCAGCAGCCTCCTCTCTAGGGGCTCAGCAGCCTTCCCTCAAAAGGGCTGCCTCTGCAGCCCCTCCCACTCATCCATGAACAGGCCACGATCACTCCATCGTGGCCTTTCTCATTTAGGGGAAGTCTACGGGGTAATGTTTCGCAACTCGCTCATCCGGGAGATGAACTTCAAACTGAATTTCCTCCTCTGGATGCTCGTCGAGGTACTCTGGTTCATGGGGCAGATTGTCTTCATTGAGGTAGTTTTCTCCTACGTCGGGGCGATCGGAGGCTGGTCCAAGTGGGAGGTGGTTCTCCTCATCGGCACCCACCAACTGATCGGACAGATCTTTCAGGCTTTTTTCTACATGAACCTAGCGAACCTTCCCGAACTGGTCCGGACGGGAAAAATGGATTTCATGCTCCTCCTACCTGTGGACACTCAGTTCCTCGTCTCATTGAAGCAGTTCGGCATGGATAATGTGGTGAATGCCCTTGTCGGTGCGGGCTTTGTGATCTTCTCCCTTTGGAAGCTTGCGATCATGCCGAGCCTCGCCCAACTCCTGCTTTATGGTGTGGCCGTCTGCTGCGGGATGCTGATCCATTACTGCGTCATGCTCGTCTTTTCCACAGCCAGCTTCTGGATGGTACGCTCTCAGGGGCTCATCTACGGGTACTACAGCCTCTTCAACATCGGCCGCTACCCGGACACCATCTACCGCGGCCTGTTCAAGCTGGTCTTCAGTTGGCTGATTCCAATCATCATCGTGGCCAACATTCCCGCTCGCCTGCTCATCCACGCCTCCGAAAACCCCTGGCCCACCATGCTGCAGCTCCTGATTGCCACCCTCTTCATGCTCGGATCAACACGACTGATGTGGAATGCGGCGCTCCGGCACTACTCCAGCGCGAGTTCATAGTCGAGAAACCTGAAGGCTTGAAACCTGAGACCTGAAGGAAGAATGATTGCCTGTCAGTCCTCTTCACTGCCTTCTTTCCATTTTTTCAAGTTTTAGGTTTCAGGTCTCATCCTTCTCTCTAACTCCGCACCCCGATGCCCGACGTCCCACTCCCCTCACACAACACACATCACGGCCACATCCACAGACGGGGCCTCTGGATTGGTTGCACCTCATTGCTCCTTGCGGTCTTCGTCTACTGCGCGGGACTAAGAAGCGATCATCTCGCCACCAACGGGGATGAGTTGCTGTACGCTCAGATCTCGAAGCTGACCGCCGCTTCCGGCGAACTCCTTCCACTCCAGTCAATCGATGAGAAGGCGCGCAACACCAAGCCACCGATGCTTTTCTGGCAGGGGATCCTTTCCACGGACTGGGGGAACCACTGGTCCCTTGCCCTGCTTCGCGCACCAAATGCCTTCTACACCCTCCTCACTGCAGGACTACTGCTTGCGATCGGGTGGAAGCGGGGTCGCAGTCCAGCTCTCGGCATCAGCGCGGCTCTTCTTTTTCTCTGCTTTTTCAGCACCTACCGTTACGGCCGCGTCTTTCTGACCAGTGCGCCCGAGACATTCTGGCTCTTTGCCCCACTCGCCCTCCTTCTGCTGCACCGCGAACCCCGTTTTCCGGCAGGCATTCTCTGGCCATGGATCTGGGGTGGCATGATCGGGATCGGACTGCTCTACAAATCCTTCGCCCTTGTTGTTCCGGTCGCCGTGACCCTCTCGCTCTGGCAGTTGCGGGCGCGAGAGTGGGATCTGAAAACTTTTCTCCAGCGGGACTCATGGCGAGTGCTCATGGTGGTGGTCGCGGCCCTTCTCCTTTTCGGACTCTGGTTCTGGCTAGATCCAAACCCCGCCCAAGTCCTCAAGGACTTCGTCATGCGGGAGAATGCCGGAAAATTTAACACAGGCGGGGAGAGCTATCTGCTCAACTTCTTCATTGGTCAGTCCAGTGCCTGGCGAATTGTCGTCTCCTATCCGCTGAACGCCGGTCTGCTCGCTTTGGTGGTCGTGGGCCTCTTCTGGGATGCATGGAAACGCCGCCGCCAGCTAGGCTCCCTGGAGATTTTCCTTTGGATCTGGATGCTTGTTCTTGCCGCCTTCTTCTGCATTCCGAACCAGCGCGATGAACGCTACCTGATCCCGGCAATGCCAGCCCTGGCTCTCCTCATCGCGCTGCGACTGGGACATCTTCCCCTCTGGATTGCCAGAGTCACCAACGCTGCCGCCGCCATAGTCCTCCTCGGACTGGCTGCTCTCGCACTCCTCCTGCAGCATCATGCGGGCATCGGATCTCTTTACCCTCTCTGGGCACCCCTAGTCTGGGCAGCAGCTCTTTCCGTCGTGATTGCAGGTGTTCTCAAGAAGGATTTGGCACGCCAACTCCTCTCCACCTCAGTGCTCTGCGTCTACCTGGGATACTACTTGTTCCTGATCCCTCTCGACCGGGGACCGGGGCGCTTCAAGGGTGAAGGCATTGAATCGGTGGTCGACTGCAAGGTATCCGTACCCTCCAACTTTAATGCACGCGAGGAGAGCTATGGGTTTCTTCTGCCCGGGGCCATCGTCAAACCGTATGAGCACTGGAAGAAGCCGCCCGCCTCGGAGTTTGTGGTGATCAGCCTGCCCCTCAATCAGCAACCCCCGGAGGGAGTGATTCTCGGCAAGCGTTTGACCCTGATCGACCGCTTCAATGCCGCCGAGACCCGTGACATCCTTTCAGGGAATGTCGCGCATCACCTTTTTCACTGGGACTGGCTTGTGCAGCAGTCACGGTCGGATCCGACCAATTAAGGAACCTTTAAGATACCCCCTCTGTAGTCATCGCTATCGTCACCTTGCTGCCTTGAATCTTCTCTTCAATGCTGCGACGGAGCTTGTCGATGACTGCTTGGACTTCGCCCACTTTCTTTTCAGGATCAAACTCCAGGAAGATCTCGACGTAGACCTGCGCCCCCGAGCGGCGTGACCGGATCCCGTGAAGTTCCTCGTAGTCATGAAAATGACGCGCAAGCTCCCCGAGAATCATGACTTGGCGCTCTTCCTCCAGCGTCCGATCCAGCAGATCACACACGGAACTCGAGAAGATGCCGAGCGTCGCCGAGAGGATGGAGAAGGCGATGATGAGGGATGCAGTCGGATCAATGTAGGAGGACCACTTGTGTGCCGAGAACGCCATACTCAGGCCAAGCGACAGCAGGATGAATGCGTTTCCGACGAAGCGGGTCATGAAAAGGCGTGTCTGCGAATCCATGAGCGGCGAAGGGGAAAGCTTTAAGAGTCGCCTGTTCTTGAAATAGAGGGATCCGTTGATTCCAAGATAGATGATTTGAGCAACAATGCTGACCCACAGCCCGACTCCCTCGATATGCCCGGGGACGAGGATGTTCCTAACGGAATTCGCAGTGATGATTAGAAAGGAAAGCAGCATCACGAGGGCGACGCCGAGACTCGAAATATTCTCCAACTTGCCGAGGCCGTACTCGTAGGTCTTTCCACCGCCCCGGTTGATCCTACGGATCGCCACCCAAGAGAGAGTGATGGCGATCAACTCGATTGTCGTCTTGAGAAAGTCAGCCAGCAGGACGCTGGAGTTCGAGAGCAGGAAAGCCGTTGTGGTCAGGATGACATCCACAAGCCCCGCACAGAATAATCCCCTCAGGGCCCTCTCCTTCGAAATGCCGTCGCCTTCAGTAGTTACCGTCATGACCGCATCTTCAGAACCGCTTCTTCAATGCTCTCCGCAATCTCAAGAAACTCGAGAAAGTTACTCACCTCAAAGACCTTAAGCACACTCTCGCCCGGCGCACAGAAAATCATCCGGGCATTCTTTTTCTTGGTGCGCTTCATGAAAATGAGAATCAACCGAAGGCCGGCGCTGCTAATGAAGACCAGTTCCTTGAGGTTCACGATAATCGTGTCCCCTTTCTCGATCACTTCGATGATCTGGCTCTCAGCACGCGGTGAGGTGACTGTGTCGAGACGCCCTGTGAGATGAAGAATATGAAGTCCATCATCCTCATGATGGGTGATTTCGAGAGAAGAGGGCTTACTCATTCGGTGTGCTTTGATCCGGAAGTCACCATGCCCTCCGCAGGATTCATGGCAAGGGATTTTGTGATCGGGAAGATAATCCTTACCATCATAATCAACAGCGAGAGTCCTCCGTAGAAGGGATCAATGAGGGCATCCCACAAGTTGGATGACTCCTGCAGATGCAGCAGGACCCCTCCAAGGGAGAGCAGGAGAAGAATTCCAAAGCGATTGCCCGCCAGCAGAAGGAATGAGGAGGCGAGGGCGGTCACGATCGGAAGGATTGGCCCCCATCCCCATGTGTAGGGATCAATCGAAGTCAGCCCAAGCGCCATGGGATAAAGCAGAAGCGCCAGCACCGCACCGAGACTCCATGCCGCGCTCCAATCCTCCGAGCGGAAGAGTTCCTTACGGCTGATCCGCTGGAAGAGAGCAATGGCAAGAAGCGCTGTGAGCGTGCAGCTGGGATTTGGTTCCAACACTCGGACCCACGCGAAGAGATGCCAGCCCGCAACAGGGATGCGAAGAAGGAAAAACGCCAGCAGGAGCGACCCGACGATGCGCATCCGCGAGAGATAGGAATTGCGGCCCAGGAGGATCAGCGCGAGGGTAAGCCACGGCGCAAGAGCAGCATAGAGATCATGGATGATGCCCGAGTTCATGGCTTGGTGCTTTGAACCTCCCGTGATTCGATCCACGCTTCATTGAAGCTCACCATCTTGATCTCCTTGCTCTTCCAGGTGTAGGCCATGTGGATCAACCCATCAGAGGAGCGCATCAGAAACGGATAGGAGAAATTCGCGCTTGGCTCATTCTCCAGCGCGACGATTCTCCGCCATGTTTTCCGATCCTTGGAAGCGATCGCAAGCGTGAGGTTGGAGCGATCCTTCATCGAGTCATTGAAAGCAACCAGAAGCCCACCGTCAGAAAGTCGCAGCCCCGAAATCCCCGCATCGGGATTGGGAAGTTCTGTAGCGGTCACAAAGGGCCACTCGCTGCCCCCGTCATACGAACTGCTAAAATGGATCTTACGGGCACTTGTGTAATCACGCAGAAGAACCTCAGCATATTCTTCGCTGACCGGGATCAGGGATGGCTGGAAGGTCGAGCAGCCTCCGGCTATGCGCGTTTTCCGGTAAATCAGCTCCCCCTTGCGTTCACCGAGCCAGAGCAATTCGGGAAACTTCCCCAGGAACTCCTGATAGATCGGGACACACCATCCCCCCCCCTGCTGTGCAATCGCGCGATTGCGGACGAGTTCGGAGAAGTTGAAAAAGGGACTCAGCGTCAGCCGTTCTGCAGGTGTCCAGGTGAGTCCGCCATCCTTGGAAAGACAGCTGTTCAGCTGGCTGCCCGACCATTTACCCATGGCGATGGTCACGAAGAGAAGCCTCAGCGATCCGTCGCTGTTTGCTAGCAGGAGAGCGTTTCCCAGCGCCTTGACGGGACGGCGCAGATCCCGCGCGGCGCACTCCCGCGTCATGATCACGCAAGGCGCCGTCCAAGCAGCACCCTCCTCCTGCTGCGAAAAGTAGATTTTCACATCGGGTTGACACTCCGCGGTGCCACCATACCAGACAGCGGCCATAATCCCATCCGGCATCTGGGCCAGAGAGGCGACATGCACCATTGGCAATCCCTGCTCCTGATTGATCGTCTCCTTAATAAGGACCGGCTTGCACTCCCCCTTGCGGGAAGCAGAGTTCTGGATCTGTTCCGTGAACCCACCGGTTTTCAAGGGCATTGCGTTCCTGATTACTCCCCACCCGAGTAATCCCGCGACAAGAACCAGCAACAGTCGAACCGGAAGACTCATCCAGACGTCAGATCGGCTTTGCAAGGGTGCTCTCCTCCTCCACCTTCACGAAGTACCCTTCGCTGTGGAGACGGGTTTTTCCATGGTACGTGTATGCCTCACCCATCTCCTGGGGACTGATGAGGGAGAGGAACTTTCTTCCACCCGACTCACTCTTGGATTCATACAAGTAATAGTCCTGATTCAAGCGGGTCTGAAACCCGATATTGAAACCCTCGACGAACTCATTCCATCGGTGCAGTTCACGTAAATCGTTGTACTCCCTCTCCAGATCCTTGAGGCGACTCATGATCTTGTTGGAGAGGCTGTGGTTGCGGGCTGTCTCGAATTTGAGAAGATCCGGCACCTCGATCTTGGGGCCCGCGATTTCCATCAAAAAACTCTGTTCATTGCGTCCCATAACACCCTTTTATCAACCCTTCTAAGGATGATGACAAGAGCAGGCTGGGGAATCATGGTTGACGCCCCTCATCTACTGAGGAAAGGGTAGCCCTATGAAGGCTTTTGCTCTCCCCCCCAACCCCCTCTCTATGCTCCTCCTGACTCTCTTCGCCCTGCCGCTCATCCACCTCAGTGCTGCGCCCCCTCCTGCAACTCCCGTCGAGGCTTTCCAACAGGCGGAGAAGGAGACGGCCCACGTGCAGGGGCCTCCCCGGGGGAGTGCGGCGGAAAAGGAGGCGATCTCCCGCTTTGAGGGATTCCTCGGCCACCTCGACGAGAAGGTGGCCCGAGAGCAGACCGAAAAAATCTACGCCCCGAATGCCTTCCTGAACGACACGCTTAAAACGCTCCACGGCTCACCCGCCATCCGCGACTACTTCATCAAGACGGCTCGGGGACTGGAGAGCATGACCGTCACCTTTGACGACGTGGCCGTCTCCGGCCAGAACTACTACTTCCGGTGGACAATGGACACTCGGATGAAACACCTCGCCCATGGAAAGAACGTGCGTACGGTCGGTGTCACTATGGTTCGCTTTGATCCGGAGGGACGGGTCATCCTCCATCAAGACTTCTGGGATTCAGCACAGGGGGTCTGGGATCATGTTCCCCTGCTTGGCACCGTCATCCGCTGGATCCAGTCCAAGATTTGAGATGCGCTCTCTGATCTGTTTATCCGCGGCAGCCCTCCTACTTGCCACCACCCAGACCTTGCCAGCCGCAGGGACGAAAACGGCCCCCTCATCCCCTGCAACCGCAGCATTACCCCCAGACAAAGAGACACTCCGTGTGCTCACGGAGGCCGAGAAGAACAGCCCCTTCAATAACAGCGTTCTCCGGCAGATCGCCAAGACCTATCAGACAGAGATCCTCTGCATGATCGCCAAGCAGTACTGGCAGCTTGCTGCCGAGGCTGGAGCCACGAGGAACATCAAGGAGGAACGCCTCCTTACAGACTGCTCCCTCGGTTATGGCATCAAGGCAGTGAACAGCAATCCTGACAGTGCCCTCGCCCATGCGGTGCTGGCCATTTGCTACGCCCATAGCGCTGAACTTGAGAGTCCTCAAAAGAAGATTGCCTACTCGAAGCTGGTCCGTGCCGAGAGTGAGAAGTCACTGCAACTCGACCCTCGACAGGACATTGCCCTCCATGTCCTCGGTGCATGGAACTACTCCATGGCCACCCTGAACCCTTTTCTGAAAAGCGTAGCCGAGATGGTCTATGGCAAACTTCCCTCCTCCTCCCTGAAATCCTCAGCCGATTATTTCCAACGCGCCTCCCAGGTGGCACCTGCACGCGTCATGCACAAGGCCGCCCTGGCAAAGACCTACGCGGCCATGGGAGAGAAGGAAAAGGCTCTCAAGGCCCTCACGGCAGCAGAGGCCCTCCGCACTGAGGACAAGGAGGATTCCAAGATCCTGGGTGAAGCCCGCTTGGCGGTGAAGACTCCTTAATCCGGAGACTTGCCCTGCACTCCGCTTCCTGACATTTTTTCAAGAGTCACGCCGGCTTAGCTCAGTTGGTAGAGCACCTGATTTGTAATCAGGCGGTCGTCGGTTCGAATCCGACAGCCGGCTCCATAAACGCCAGTTTATGGAGAGGGCACGGATGAGAACTTTAGTTCGAATGGCATGCCGCGATCAGCGGCATTTTTATTTGGGCGAAGCCTTACTCCAGAGCCCATCCGCAGGATGGGATAATCCGACAACCCACACGGATCGGCGACTCCCTTAGTACTGCTTAATCAAAGCAGACGATCGAAACACAGTCGTGAGATCCTAGATCTGAGACCGGACCATGCTGCAAAGCTGCATGACCATGGCATCTTTCATGCCGTAGTAGACGCACTGCCCCTCTTTCTTTCTGGAGAGGATCCCAGCCGAGGCCAGCAGCGTGAGGTGCTTGGAGACATTTGCCTGGGTGGACCCGGTGGCTTCGACGATCTCATTCACCGACTTGGGGTTATGGCAGACAGCTTGAAGAATCCGGAGCCGCATGGGCTCTCCCAGGAGCTTGAATCGGGTTGCCAGGTGATCCAGCTCGGCATCGGTAAGAAGTGGTTGCGATTTGCGCTTTGACATATCGTTGTATGGTTATATGTTTAACCGCAAATACCACTCAGATGCAAACCCAATCGACCATCACTCCCCTCGACCTGCAAAGCCTCCTTGCCGTCGGCAAACCAGCACTCCTCATCGACGTCCGCTCTCCGGCAGAGCATCTCTCCTCCCATATTCCGGGCACCAAGTTACTCCCCTTGGATGATCTCGATCCCGCCGCTTTCTGCCGTGAGCGAGGCAGTGATTGCTCGCCGGTCTACGTCATCTGCCAGTCAGGCGGCCGAGCTAGTCGGGCGATCCGGAAACTCGAGGCAGCGGGAGTGAAGGGGTGCGTCCTTCTGGAGGGCGGTACCCAAGCCTGGATTGACGCAGGGCTGCCGGTGGTGCGGGGGGAGAGTCGCGTCCTTCCCCTGATGCGTCAGGTGCAAATCACTATCGGAGCAATTTCCGCAACAGGCGCGTTGCTAGCCCTCGTGGTCGACTCACGCTTTTCCATCATCCCTCTTTTCATGGGATGCGGTCTGCTGATGGCGGGTATCACGGGGTTCTGCGGTCTGGCAGTCCTGATGGCGCAGATGCCTTGGAATAAAGTGCCTCCGCAGCAGGGATCCTCCTGCTGTTCCGTCAACAACTAGGAACCCCGACATGAACCCAAAACGGATCATCATCGTTGGCGGTGTCGCCGGGGGAGCTTCTGCCGCAGCCAAGGCGCGGAGGACGGATGAGAAAGCGGAAATCCATGTCTTTGAACGGGGGCCTTACATCTCCTTTGCCAACTGCGGTCTCCCCTACTTTATCGCGGGCGAGATCGATGACCGCACCAAGCTGATCGTCATGACCCCTGAACGCTTTTGGCTGACGCTCCGGGTAAAGGCTCATGTGAATCATGAGGTGCTCTCCATTGACCGGGCCGCAAAGACGATCTCCGTGAAGGGGCCCGACGGCGAGGTTTCGGATGTCCCCTACGACAAGCTGATCCTCAGCCAGGGAGCGAAGCCCATCGTCCCTCCCATCCCGGGCGTGGAGTTTCCGCATGTCTTCTCACTGCGCGACATCCCCGACATGGATCGGATTGTCGCCTATCTGGATGAGCAGAAGCCGAAGCACGCCGTCGTGATCGGCGGAGGGTTCATCGGCGTGGAAATGGCGGAGGCCTTTCATCACAGGGGGATGCACGTGACCATCGTGGAGCGCAATCCCCACATCATCCCCCTGCTGGACAGCGACATGGCGACCTATTTGCAGGATCAGATTCGGCGACCCGACTTTGACTTCAAGCCCCACGCCAATGCCTCGAGGTTTACTCGTGACGGAGTCGACTTCGAGGATGGCAGCCACCTGAAAGCTGACCTGATCCTCGTGAGCGTGGGAGTCAAGGCGGAGGTGGAACTTGCCCGTGCCGCGGAATTGGAGATCGGGGTGACCGGCGGAGTGAAGACTAATGGCCGCATGGAGTCATCCGACCACGACATCTACGCCGTGGGGGATGCGGCGGAGAGCATCAATGCCCTGACAGGGGCGCGTTCCCGGATTGCCCTTGCGGGACCCGCCAACCGTCAGGGCCGCATTGCCGGGGCCAATGCAGCGGGAGCCAAGCTGACCTATACAGGGGCACTCGGTACCTCGATCGTGAGGGCGCTAAACATGACCGTGGGCTTCACAGGCATGAACAGCAAGCAGGCCACCAAATCCGGATTCAGCTTCTTCACGAGCCTGACCCGCGACAACAGCCATGCCCACTACTACCCGGGAGCCAGACCGATCATGAGCAAGCTGATCGTGGAGGAGGGAACCGGCAGAATCCTCGGCGCTCAGGTCATCGGAGAGGAGGGGATCGACAAGCGTGTGGATGTGTTCGCGACCGCGATCGCCGCAAGGATGACCGTCGATGATCTGGAGAGTCTGGATCTTGCCTATTCACCGCCCTTCGGATCAGCCAATGACCCCGTCAACATGGCAGGGTTTGTGGCCGGGCACATCGCCCGCGGTGATATCGCGACTGTTGCTCCCGAGAAATGGCAACCCGAAGGGGAGTTCCTGCTGGATGTCCGTGATCGGGACGAGGTCGCAGAACTCGGCATGCTGGAGGGTGCGCTCAATATTCCCTTGGGAGAACTTCGAGATCGGCTGGCAGAGGTTCCGAAAGACCGCAAGGTCATCGCCTACTGTCAGAAAGGGCAGCGTGGATACCTCGCGACTTGCCTACTCAAGGGAAGTGGCTTCGACAAGGCGGCCAATCTACGCGGTGGATTCATCCAGGCAAAACTGAATGGTTTGAAATCCTGTTAAACGGCCTGCCATTGACCGAGTACCAATTGTCGAAGGCATCCCCTCGATGCTTAAGGAGACTGTAGCACCCGCAAGGCAGGCACACGAGAATCCCGAGGACTCTTTCCAGTCCAGCGTTTGAATGCTGCTGAAAGGACCGCGAACTCGGCGTACCCACACTCGCGCGCGATCTCGGAGACGGAGCGGCCGGTTTCCCCAAGAAGATACTCAGCCCTCTCACGCTTCATATTTTTCAGAATCTCCCCGAGAAAGGTCCCACTCTTGATTCCCCATAACGGAATAGAGGCGGAGGAACGAAGGATAAGCACTTCGATTAGGTTCCGTTTGTTGCGTTCATCCTCTCATCAGTTGATGTTAAGGCTACACCCCATGAGCACCACATCGCATAAATCCCCCGCCAGAATCCTCTCCGAAAAGGCCATGAAGAGCCGCATCCATACAAGCCGTACGGAGCGTGACCTCACCCCTGACGGACTCGATAAGCATCACCATGAGGGACACACCCTGAAAGCCTTGGCAAAATCCTCCAAGGCGAAGGTCGTGGTCGCGGCAAAAAGCGCTCGCAAAACCCCTTCGGCTCGAGGCCGCTAGGAATCACTTCGTACAAAGATTTCCCTACAGGGGATAGGATGCCGTAGCCCCCCATTCACCCTACTAGCACATGCACCGCTTTCTCTCCCTGACCTGCGTCACCCTCCTTCTTCTCATGGGCTGCTCCACCACCCCAACCAAGCAACCGCCACTGAAAACAGTGGCCCATGTCGATCTCCCCCGCTTCATGGGAGCATGGTATGTGATCGGCACCATCCCGTGGTTTGTGGAGAAGGAGAATGTCGGAACGATGGATGTGTACAAGGCACGCCCCGATGGAAAAATCGACATCACTTACGTTTTTCACAAGAAGGAGCTCTCTGCGAAACGTCAGGAAATGCATGCAGTCGGCACCGTGGTAGATCAGAAGAGTAATGCCACTTGGGGAGTCCAGTTCATCTGGCCCTTTAAGGCTCCCTACCTCGTGATCGATCTGGCTCCAGATTACAACACCACAGTGATCGGGCATCCCTCACGCGATCTCATCTGGATTATGGCCCGCAAGCCGAGCATGTCTGAAGCCGAGTACCAAGCCATCCTCAACAAGGTTGCAACACAAGGTTACGATATTCATCGCATCGTGAAAGTGCCTCAGTCTTCGGCGACCGACCACTAGCAAAGACCGCAGACCACCGACCACTGGAGGCCGAAGGTCTGAGCAGGGGAGCTACTGACGCGCAAAGGGTGGGGTTAGCTTGGTTATCTCCCCAAAGACCGCGCCGATAAAGACATCGACCTCCGCGCGGAGTGGAATTCGGCGCTCGTCATCCGACATCCAGACTCTGCCAGAGCGGAATTTTTTATGTGGCTCCAGACTTCCCATCTTATGACCATGCGTCTGGATACTCTGGATGCTGACGCTGAATCTGATCGCCTTCACCTGACTCCCCATGATGGTCACCATGTCACGCCCCATCACCTTG
>Ga0114977_10000881_pt1 | contig 19966 bp, 16 predicted proteins | sample S_130805_MF_Meta_FD_87026 | JGI IMG/M metagenome (GOLD analysis project Ga0114977, IMG submission 87026) | Freshwater microbial communities from Lake Simoncouche, Canada to study carbon cycling - S_130805_MF_MetaG | ecosystem: Environmental > Aquatic > Freshwater > Lake | place: Lake...
ATAATTGCATCGTGCACATATTGAGCTAGTCCTCGTACCCGACCGTCGTAATACTCTTTAAATCGTGGATCTTCTATATACATAACTGCAAGGTTCTTTTGCATCTCAACTGAACAATCATAAAACCATTTCGAGATCGCATCACGATGCGCTGTTACTGCGGCTTGAGCTTCCGATGATGTAATTGGCAAACTATTTCCATATGCATAGGCAAATGCCTCTGTCGCAGCTTCCTGGTCAACTTTTGCTAGCTCAAAATCCGCCGGTGAATACCTAGAGGTGCGCTCTTTGGATTGACGATACTCACTGGTATCGCCCCATCGATCTTTAACCTCTTTGTCGTACCTCTTCATGGGGTGAGGATATAACATGGCCTAGAGTTGCTCTGTGACCTGGCACCCATTCATCTCTGTAAAGCTTAAAAAACCTGATTGGCCATACACGTTATTAGCACACGCACTTTTCTTGCAATTAGCTACCTTTGTTGTCCGCCCGGCAGCTTCATATCGAGCTATTGAATTAGGTGTTAATCCAGGTTTAATAGGCTTAATCGCGGCAAGTTTTGCCTTCTTACCTCTGTTTGCCGCAGTGGTTATTGGTAGGGCTTCGGATTCTGGCCATAACTCAGCAATTCTCATAATCGGCTCTACGATATTGATAGTTACTGGATTCGGATTCATTTTTTTTGCACACTCAGTAATTTCGCTCATCATCTTAAACTTATTGCTTGGACTTGGGCACTTATTGAGTGTCATAGGGCAACAGAGCAAGGTGGCACAAGGTGATAACTCAACTCTGGATTCAGCCTTTGGTCTTTACACTTTTGCGGGATCAGTTGGACAAACTCTGGGACCAGTTCTAATCGTTATTTTTGGCGGAGATAGAATTATTCCTGATACTGGACAGTTATTTGTCTTTTATTTAATGGCTTCAGTCATTTTACTTGGAATCACGCTTTCACTCAGCAAACAAAAAGGCGCAGTAAAGATGGTTATTGGTAATGGCGAAAGAGCGAGCCTTTACTCCTCCTACGGGCAAATAGAGCCAAGTGCTAGAAAAAATCTTTCTGGAGCACTCTTAATTAGTTTAGTAGTTATCGGTTCAGTTGATGTTCTTGCTGTCTATCTTCCAGTCTTGGGGCTTAATCGGAATATTCCAGCGGCAACTATTGGCGTACTTCTAAGCGTTCGTTCTATCGCCACGGTTTTATCTAGATTCTATTTAGGACCGCTTTCAATAAAATTTGGCAGGAATAGATTGATGGTTGGTTCAGTCACGGCATCAGCCCTCTTTACGGCCTCTCTAGTAATTCACATGCCACTGTGGTTAATGTCAGTATCACTATTTTGTTTGGGGTTTGCGCTTGGAATTGGGCAGCCCTTAACAATGACCATAATTACCATTGCAGTGCCTTCACATACTCGTGGCACATGGCTAGCTCTACGCCTTAGTGCAAATCGAGTAGGTCAAACGGTTTTGCCAGCCACAATTGGCTTATGTAGTGCAGTTGCTGGCGTTTCGGGAGTATTCGGCGCCAATGCGCTTGTACTTGGTTGCACCGCAATAATTTCTGGGTATTTGATGCCTAGAAAAGTAGCCGAGGGCACACCTGCATAGTTTCTATGGAGCCAATACTTTTTACCCCGATAGTGCATTATTTGCCTATGAAATCTCAGATTCAGGTGGAACTTCTGACAAGCAATGAGTGGAGCCGCCTTCGTGACCTGCGTTTGAGATCATTACTTGATAGCCCTGATGCATTTGGCGGAACGCTAGAGGCTGAGAAATCTTTCTCAGAGGCCGACTGGCGTTCTAAATTCATTACATTAGATTATTTAGTTGCATCATTAGACTCTCAAGATATAGCCATCATGTCGGTTGAAGTTTTACATGGTGATCATGGTGCAACGTGTTGGATTGGCGGCTGCTGGAGTGATCCACTTTTTCGCGGACAAGGTGCCTTCAGAGCCTTCTTTGCTCATGTAGACATGCATTGCATCTCCAAAGGTTGGCAGCGTCAAGGTTTAGGCGTTTGGACAGATAACTACGCTGCAATCGCTGCGTATAAGGCGCTGGGCTTTGTTGAAGCTGGAGATAAAAAGGCAAGTGAGCGACAACCAGGTCGTTTCTATATGCATATGGTCAGAGACAGTGCGTGAGCGCTGATTTATTGACCAACAAAGTTCAATCTCATAGGCTGGGCTTAGAGATTGGACAATAATTGTTAACGAAGATACTTAAAGATTTCCTTGCGCCATACAAGGGAATTGTCATCTCTATTTCAATCTTGCTCTTAGTCCAATCTATTGCCAACCTTTACCTGCCTAGCCTGAACGCTGATTTGATTAATAACGGTGTTGCCAAGGGGGATATCTCCTACATCTGGAAAATCGGATTTGTCATGCTCGCCTCGTCAGCCTTAGTGATGGGCGCCTCGATTCTCTTGGCATTTTTAAGCGCCAAAGTATCTATGGCCTTTGGCGCAGATGTACGCGGAGCAGTCTTTGCATCCGTTGAGCGTTTTTCTACTCGAGAGCTCAATAAATTCGGCGCTCCTTCCTTGATTACTAGAAATACCAATGACGTTCAACAGGTTCAGATGGTCCTGTTTATGGGTTTAACAATGATGCTCAGCGCACCAATAACTGGTGTTGGTGCATCGATTATGGCCATTAGAACAAATGCCAAGCTTTCATTGCTGCTTATAGTGGTCTTACCCATTATGTCTTCACTTATTTGGGTACTCCTGCGCAGAATCGTTCCGTTATTTCGTGTGATGCAAGAAAAGATTGACCGCATCAATTTAGTCTTACGCGAGCAAATAAGTGGAATTCGCGTGATTCGAGCATTTGTGAAGACAGGATTTGAAGAGAAGCGATTTGCCCAAGCTAGTGAAGATTTAATGAAGACCACATTAAGCGTGACTCGCACCTTTGCTGTGATGTTTCCGGTATTGATGCTCATTTTGAACCTAAGCAGCGTCGCAGTTATTTGGTTTGGCGGAAAGCTTGTCGATACGGGCAATATGCAGATTGGTGACTTAACTGCATTTCTTGCCTACATCATGCAGATTCTCTCCAGCGTCATGATGGCGGTAATGATGTCGCTGATGATTCCACGGGCTGCAGCAAGTGCCGAGCGTATTGAAGAAGTTCTGCTGACGCCTTCTTCCGTAGTTGAAACCTCAACACCACAAAACCCTGCAGTACATACCGGCAGGGTTGAGTTCAACAATGTCGAGTTTAGATATCCAGGTGCTGAGCATCCGGTACTTGCTGGCATCACGTTCACCGCAGAGCCTGGGCAGTTCACGGCAATTGTTGGCAGCACGGGTAGCGGTAAATCGACGCTTATTAATTTGATTCCACGTTTTATTGATCCGACTGATGGGCAGGTTTTCATAGATGGAATTGACGTGCGCGACCAGGCCCTTGAGTCAGTATGGTCAAATATTGGCTTAGTGCCACAGCGCGCATTTCTCTTTGGCGGAACCATCGCAACAAATCTTCGATATGGCGATGACAATGCAACGGAAGAGGATTTATGGACAGCCTTAGAGACTGCCCAAGCTAGGGATTTTGTAGAAGAACTTCCAGATAAGTTGCTTGCATCAGTTGCACAAGGCGGTACTAACTTCTCGGGTGGCCAACGCCAACGCTTAGCAATTGCGCGAGCTATAGCTAAGAAACCTACGATTTATATTCTCGATGATAGTTTTTCAGCACTTGATTTTACAACTGATGCAAACCTTCGTAAAGCGCTAGAGATAACGGCGAAAGATTCGACACTAATAGTTGTGGCCCAACGTGTCAGCACAATCTTGAACGCCGATCAGATCATCGTTTTAGATCAAGGCGCAGTCGTTGGAATCGGTAAACACCATGAGCTTATGAATACTTGTGAGACCTATAAAGAGATTGTGCTTTCTCAGTTAAGTCCAGAGGAGGCGGCATGAGTACACATCGCCCCGGTGCTACTGGTCCCCGTGGAGGCCCAATGGCTGGAATGTTTGGCGCTCCGCCAGCTAAGACAAAGGATTTCAAGGCCTCCCTCAAACGTTTATTAAGTGAACTTGGACCCGAAAGAAAGGTTCTTTCACTCGTACTCTCGTTAATTACGGTCAGCGTAGTCATTGGATCCTTTGGACCAAAGATTCTTGGTCGAGCTACTAACTATATTTTTTACGGTTTCCTTGGACATCAATTGCCAGCTGGAGTTACAAAAACTCAAGCGGTCGCAGGTTTGCGGGCCAAAGGGCAAGACCGACTAGCCGATATGTTGGATAAGAGCTCAGTGGTCCCAGGTGTGGGAATAGATTTTGCAGCCGTTGCCAATGTCCTTTTACTGGCTATCGGTATCTATTTAATCGCATCTTTCTTGATGTGGATCCAGGCCTACCTAATGGCTGGAGTTACCCAGCGATCTGTCTTTAGATTGCGCCGCTTGGCCGAAGAGAAGATCGGTCGTCTGCCACTTAGCTATTTTGATAAACAATCGCGCGGAGATTTGCTAAGCCGAGTTACTAACGACATTGATAATATTTCAAACTCTTTGCAGCAAGGTTTATCCCAGATTCTTAACTCTCTTTTGACCATTATTTCGGTGCTAATAATGATGGTGTGGATCAGTTGGGAGCTTGCTCTGATCTCACTCATTGCTATTCCGGTTAGCATCTTCTTTTCGGTGCGTATTGCTAAACGATCACAACGTGAATTTGTGGCCCAGTGGGACTGGACTGGCAAACTCAATGGACATGTGGAAGAGATGCACACCGGGCACTCACTTGTGAAAGTTTTTGGACGTCGTGAAAGTGCAATTGAGGATTTCACTACATTAAATACCAAACTTCGCGATTCAAGTTTTAAGGCCCAATTTATGTCAAGCATTATTCAACCGACTACTCAATTGGTCTCTAACTTAATCTATGTTGGCATCGCAGTCCTTGGCGGATATCGAGTAGCCACGGGATCGATGACATTAGGCGATGTTCAAGCTTTTATTCAATACTCCCGTCAATTTGCTATGCCGCTGGCTCAGATTGCCGGATTAATGAATAGCGTGCAATCCGGCGTCGCCTCAGCCGAGCGACTCTTCGAATTCCTCGATGCTGATGAGCAAGAGCCAGAAACGGTTGATGCAGTTGCCGTTGATCGAGCTATCGGTGAAGTTCGCTTTGAAGATGTCAGTTTTAGCTACAACACAGAGCAACCTTTGATTGAAAACCTCAATTTAATTGTTAAGCCAGGCCAGACTATTGCCATAGTTGGTCCCACGGGTGCGGGTAAAACAACTTTGGTCAACTTAATCATGCGGTTTTATGAAGTTAACTCTGGACGAATTACTTTAGATGGAAACGATATTCGTTCCCTTACCCGCGATGATCTGCGGCGCCAATTTGGAATGGTTCTACAGGATACGTGGTTATTTGATGGAACCATGCGCGAGAACATCGCATTTGGAAGCCAAGATCCAACGCACGACAAAGTTGTGGAAGCGGCAAAGGCTGCCAATATTGATCACTTTATGCGCTCACTAGCCGATGGATATGAATCCCGAGTCTCAGATGACAACTCAACTGTCTCAAATGGAGAGCGTCAGTTGATTACTATTGCGCGTGCATTTATGGCCGACCCTGCAATCTTGATTTTAGATGAGGCAACATCATCGGTAGATACGCGCACCGAGGTAATGGTTCAACATGCCATGGCAAAACTTCGCCAAGGCCGAACCAGTTTTGTAATCGCTCACCGACTTTCTACAATCAAAGATGCAGACACTATTTTGGTAATGGATAAAGGAAAAATAATTGAGCAGGGACGCCACGAGGAATTGATGGCTACAAAAGGCTTTTACTACGATCTCTATGCCAGCCAATTTGAAGGCGCACTTGACACATAGTTTTGCTCAAGGTTCTGAGTAAGTACTAGCTAGAAGTAATGATATTTTAGGGCAATGACGAAGTTAATACTTGAGCCCCACCACGATGGCAGCCAGATTTACGTTTCTAACAGCGCGCCACAGCTAGGGGAAAAAGTAACCTTCAAAGTTCGTATTCCGAACTCCTATACATTTGATCAAGCGGTTATACGTTTTTATCACGACGGGGAGCCGCGCACTGCGCATTTGAAATTAGGCAAGAAGGCAAAACATGAGTCATGGTGGCAGGTAAGCATTGCAATCATAAACCCCCATACTCGTTATCGTTTTCTTTTTGCTAGTAAAGATAAATTTGATTGGCTCAATGCTGCAGGTCTACATCACAACGATGTCCATTCCAATAGCGATTTTCAGATTATCGCGCAAAAGCCAACGCCGACTTGGCTCAAGAGCTCAGTCTTCTACCAAATTTTCCCTGATCGTTTTGCTTCTACATCTACGAAAGTGCTTCCTGACTGGGCTAATCATCAAGAGTGGGCTTCGTTTAATAAGAGTAAGAAGAAATGGAATGGCCAAGAAGTTGCCGGCGGAGATCTCAAAGGGGTAGAAGAGCATCTGGACTACATCAAGGAGTTAGGAATCAATGGAATTTATTTCACTCCATTCTTTCCTTCGCGTTCTAATCATCGATATGACGCTACGGATTTTACGACAGTGGATCCGCTGCTTGGCGGAAATGAAGCCTGGTTTAGTTTGCGCAAAGCTAGTGACAAAGCTGGTATCCGTTTAGTAGGAGATCTAACATCAAACCACTGTGGCATGGGCCATCACTGGTTAAAGAAAGCTAAGAAAGATAAGAAGAGTAAAGAGCATGGATATTTTTACTGGGATAAGAGTTTTAAGTGGGGCTATGTCGGCTGGTGGGGGCTGGAGTCACTTCCTAAGTTGAATTTTGCCTCCAAAGCACTACGTAAAGAGATGTATGAGGCCAAGAATTCAATAGTTCAGAAGTGGCTCTCACCTAAATTTGGAATGTCTGGCTGGCGCATCGATGTAGGCAATATGACCGGCAAGTTAGGCGATATTGATATCCATGACAAAGTCATGCATGGCATTCGAAAAGTGATGGATGAGGCTGCACCCGATGCTTGGTTGGTCGCAGAAAACGGTGATTTTGTTGCCGAAGATCTCACTGGCCGCGGTTGGCATGGAACCATGAACTATCAAGGCTTTATGCGACCTTTAGCTTCATGGATGAATAAAAATGCCAAACTCAGCGGAGGTTTTCAAGGTCTGCCGATTGACTCACCCAAAATCACTGGCAAAGCTTTAGTGAATACGATCAAGAATTTTAATGGCTCAATTCCTTGGCGGGCACTCACCGCATCAATGGTTTTATTAGATTCGCATGACACTCCACGCTTTCGTACAATCGTCGGTAAAGATCGTGCGCGACACCTATCTGCAATGGCAATGTTGCTGAGCTATCCTGGCGTGCCGTCGATTTTCATGGGCGATGAGATTGGCTTAGAGGGAAATAATGGTGATGACACCCGTAAAACTATGACGTGGGATGACAGAAGCGATTGGGATCTAGATTTTCTTAGCGAGATTAAGAAGTTAACTGCTTTGCGACGTAGTGAAGATGCATTTATTAATGGTGGACTGCGTTGGGTTGTAGCCGAAGATGCTCACGTTGCCTATTTGCGCGAATCCAAGAAGAGCACAGTTTTAGTTCTTATTGCAACGACTGCTTGTTCGGTTGATATTGATCTTTCGCAATTAGGCTACAAAGTTGCAAAGACTCTTCATGGTCAGAGCGCTAAGGGCACACGTATCAAATTTGCGAGCGAGAATGCCACTCACGGTATTTGGAAGTTAATCTAATTTCACTTAATTAGTTTGTGAAAGTTAAGCCAACTTCCCCAACTCCACCACCGAATTTGGCAACGACCTCGCCAACAGATGCGATTATTGGTCCGGTAAAAGTTCCGGAGGAGATTAAGTCTCCGGCCTTAAGCCCTTCACCTTTGACCCATAATTCGTGATTTAACCATTCAACTGCCTTCAGTGGATTTCCCAGCACTTCAGCACCTGAACCTGAAACGGCTAGCGTTGAATTGACGAAGAGGTCGCACGCCAGATGTGCCAGATCAAGCTCTGATGCATTGACCCACGTGTCACCAACGACAATGAATCCAGCGAGACAGTTATCTGCAATGACATGCCTAAGGGATAAGGCCGGATATGAGCCACCAAACCACTTAAGGAATCTACTTTCAGGACATTCAATCCCAGCGGCAACTATAGATTTTGTTGCAATCTCATCCAGGGTGGCAGTTGCAGAAATATCCTCAACAATTTTAAAGATGAGTTCAGTTTCAAGGAGCGGAGCAAAGTGTGTACTCAAAGAAATACTTCCTCCATCGGCTTCAACATCTGATGCTAGTAGCTGACCATATGCTGGATGATCGGTTTTGAGCGCATTTTGTGCGCCGGGACTTGTTAAGGCGACCTTGTAACCGACTTTCTTGCTTGTACTTCGAGCACTTCGGATCGTTAAGAAATCATCTTGTATCAGGTAGGCCTGCGCTAGTGAAAATTCATCAGCAAAAGCCTCTATTGATTCAAGGGCTGCACTCGCGTGATCTAGTGCGCTAGCAAGTTCTACTGTGTCCACCATATATTACCCCGTTACTTAATGGCTAACGGATTCACTGGTGAACCCGCGCCTTCAACAACTCGAAGTGGCTGGGCAACTAGCATAAATTCATAAACACCATCTTTGGCGCAGTCATCGGCAATGTCTTCTAAATACCAGAACTCACCAAGTGAGACACCCATATCGCGCAAAGCGACCATATGGAATGGATTGCTAAGACCTTTAACTGTGCTGCCCGATTCGACAGCATTGTTATCAGCTGACACTGTTGCGATTCCTAAATCATGAATCATCTCGGCAGTTGAATAATGGATTCCTGGTCGTGGCTTTGAATGGAAATCATCCCAATTATTTCTTCCCACATCGGCCATTGCTCCAGTTCGAATCAGCAACATGTCACCTTGTCCGAGTGTGACATTTTGTTTTTCAGCACATTCCAGAAGCTCATGAGGTCGAATGGAATATCCAGCCTCTAAAGTTCTTACTCCCTTAAAGCGTGCAATATCTAGCAGCACACCACGGGCAACAAAATCGGTAGCCAGAGCACCGATTGCATTTCTATGCGCACCGAATCTATCGACACTCGATGCTGGAAAACCGTTGTATAACAAGTCTTGGTAGTAGACATGGCAGAGGCCATCCCAGTGAGTTGTTCCTTGTAGTCCCATTGTGATGATGTCATCGGTAAAGTCGGTTGTGGCTCCCATGTCGAAAGGCCCACGAGTATCACCAGTTACCGTCATTGTATGCACTGGATTAAATCGTCCTGCAGGATATGGACGGACTGGACCTTCACCATTGCGAATTGGTAATGCGAGTGAAATAACATCTCCACGCTTCACTAATGAAGCGGCATGAACTCGGTGTTCTGGCTTGATTAAATTTGCGGTGCCTCTTTCATCCTCGACTCCCCAACGTCCCCAATTTCGCAGTTTTTCACCAAGTGCTAAAACATCGGCAATCTCATCTGGATAGTTTTGAGGATCGTATTTCATTGTCTAACTCCTGACTGATAGTAATGAACTCTGAAAGTGAGAAATAAGGCGCAGGGCTAGTATCTGATGCCAGCCTTTAAGAATCCCTTGTCGGCATTGTGGGCTGCAGTAAGGGCCGAACTCAACTCTTCAATTGGCCAGAGTTTTAATTTAATAGGTGATAGATCGATCTTTCCGGAGCGGATTCCTTCCAGGGCTTCATGAAATGAACTATGACCATCTTCGGCTTGAGCGTCCCAAGAAAATTCGACTGTGGGCTTTAGCCGATAGAGTTTTTCAAATGGAATAACCATATTTTCACCCTCTGGCATTCCGAAGTATCCGATTCGCCCAGATAGAGCGACGCAGTGGATGCATTGGATTCGGGTGACATCTTTTCCAGCAGCATCAATAGTGAGCCATGCTCCATCGGAGGAGACTTCACGGACAAGATCTACTATGGCATCGCCCTCGGCGACAACTGTATGAGTTGCACCCATCTGCTTGGCAACTTCGAGTCGATGTGCATGAAGGTCTGAAACAACAATATTCTTGAATCCAGCCAGCTTGCATACAGCAACAAAGAATAGGCCTACTGAGCCAGCACCCATAATTGCAACAGTGCCATTTCCTGTGGTGCTGTGAAAACGCTTCATTCCGAAAATTACTGTTCCAAGCTGCTGGGCTAAAATAATACTTTCATCATGTGAATCGGCAGGGATCTTAATAACCAGATTGCTAGGTAGTACCTGGTATTCGGCGAAGCCACCTGCATGTTTTAAGTTGGGAACACACAGAACAAGGTCACCGACACTCAGTGCGGGATCACTGCTCTCTTCGACTATACCTACACTTTCGTGTCCTGGATATCCAGGAGTCTTAGCCCATGTTTCAGGTTTAGTGTCCCAAACAACATGCGTATCGCTACCGCAAATAGTTGAAAGTTTGTTCTTTACGAGAACTTGATTAGTCTCTGAAATAATCGGCATCGGTACTTCACGAACTTCAACTACTCCAGTTGAAACTAAAAATCCTGCCTTCATGGTGTCCTTTCGCAGTAAACCCTTTATTTGAATACTACTCTCACCATGTAGCTAAGTTCTAGAGGTATTCGAAGCTTATAGTGGCGGAATATTCGGATTCACGGAACAGAAAATGTTTTTCATCGTTGACACGCAACTAACACAAAGGCAGAATATTCCTCATAGTAGTTACAGGTGTGAAGAAATAGAACGGGGAAGTGATGCCAGAGGAACGGATTCGAATTCCGAGGCGCCGCTTGATTGAGATCGACAATATGTCTCGCAGTCTTTCTGCGACTTTACCAGTGCACGCATTCAACACTGCACGTGCAGAGAATCTTGTGATTGCGATTGATAAATTAAGAAGTGAAAATATTAATAATGGAGTCACAGCGCTACTCATTTATATAGTTACTAAAGCCCTTGAGCTGCACCCTGAAATGCATCGAACAATCGACGGTGAAGAGTTCATTATTAAGTCCGACATTAATATAGGTTTTGCAGTTTCTGGTCCAGATGGAAGCTTGTCCGTACCCGTTTTACATGGCGCGCAACAATTTAATATTAGGGAAATGGCCTTCGAACTCGATGAACTTGCCGCCCGATCTCGAGCGCAAAAACTGAGCTCAATTGATGTCAAGGGCGGTTCTTTCGCGATTTCCAACATGGGTAGAACCATGAAAGGTGGTCAAGGTGCCGGCATCTTGCCACTTGGCTATAGCGGAATGGTTGCATGTGGAAGTGTGATTGATGTGCCAGTAGTTGACGATGGCAAAGTTGTTGCGGGCAAAGTTTTGCCTCTGACCTTAACTTTTGACCATAGAGTAGTAAATGGAATTGCCGCATGGAGATTTTATGCAGATGTTGTCAAAGGAATTGAAGAAATAGTTGTTTGAAGTTGATAAGCATGTTATCCCGGGCGCAGTAATGAGTCGAAAGGTAGTAAAGCAATGATTGAGGTATTTGTCCCAGAGATGGAAAATGAAGGCCAAGACGTCTATATAGTCGACTGGTTCAAAGAAGTTGGGGATAGTATTTCAGAAGGTGACCCACTTCTAGAAGTCATGACCGACAAAGCAAATATAGAGATCCCATCTCCTGTCACCGGTACTCTCACAGCCCGTAATTTTGAAATCGATGACCGGGTTACTCCTGGGGCTGCTCTGGCCACTATCGAACCCGCATAATAATTACACATTCAGGGTGATGACCGAAGTGAAAGGCTGAGAAAAAGTGTCAGACAATAAATTTTCCACAGAGGTCTTATGGCATATGTATGAGGGCATGCTTGTCAGCAGAATGCTTGATACGAAATGCTTTAATGACTTTGCCGAGTGGTATCCAGCTTTTGGTGAAGAGGCCGTAACCATCGGTGCATTTGGATCACTCATAGAAGGTGATTTCGCTGTTCCACATTACCGCGGCAGTATGGGTGTTTTTTGGCTTCGAGGAATGAGTTTAGAGCAGATTATTGGTGGGCTTCTATTTAAGACTAATAGCGTTTCACTTGGTCGACTATCTGGATTACACGGTGGCGATTTTACAAAGAGAATTATGCCCAGCGTAACAAATGTATTAGGCCCCAATATAAGTAGCGGTACAGGTTTAGCTATGGCTGAAAAGCTCAAAGGCGGCAAAGGGGTAACCGTTATTGGTTTTGGCGATGGAACAGCGGCCTTAGGAACATTGCACGAGACCCTGAACATGGCGAAGATCTATAACCTGCCAGTTGTCTATGTCTGCCAAGATAATCAGTACTCAATCTCTTCACGTTCGAAGGAGTTTCATGCTTGGGATTCCTTGGCTACGTGGGCGGCGGGCTATAACGTTCCATCCTCACGAGTAGATGGAAATGACATTCTTGAAGTGCGGGCAGCAGTAGATGCTGGAATCGAAAGAGCCCGCTCAGGTGGTGGACCAACCTTTATCGACGCGTTAACTTTTAGAATGGGTGGGCATCTTTCAACTGATAAGGCGCTATATCAAGCCGATGATGAAAAGGTGATGTGGGAGAACAAGGATCCAATCAAACGTTGTGAGAAATACATGCTTGAAGAGCGGGGAATGAGCGAGAAGGAGCTCTCGTCTTTTAAGGAAGATGTACAGGCTCGGGTTCTAGATGCATGGGCCACAGTAATTTCATCCGAATCTGTCACGCTGGAAAGCAAGTGACTACGTTGAAGGGCGTGAAATAGATTATGACAAGTAAGCGTCTGACTTTACGCGAGGCTGTTGTTGAAGCCATTGATTTGGAGATGGCGATTGACCCAACCGTTGTCATGCTTGGTCAAGATATCGGAGAGTTTGGTGGACCACTTCAATCCACTGAAGGATTATGGGAACGATATGGAGATTCAAGGATTATTGAAACTCCTGTCGCAGAACAGGGTGTGGTTGCACTAGGAATTGGAATGAGCCTTAATGGACTACGTCCAATAATCGATTTAATGTTTGCCGACTTCCTACCTTTAGTTGCAACTGAATAATTACAACTTTCAGCTAATCTGGATTACATGTCGAATGGGAAAGCGCGAGCTCCATTCGTCTTGCGTACACGTGGCGGAGATGGACCTTACCGCGCTCACCCCCAAAATATGGAGGCCTTACTTTCCAATGTTCCAGGGCTCTGTGTTGTAACGCCAGGTTCGCCAGCTGCAGCAAAAGGCTTAATGGTCGCAGCAATGCGTTCAGATAACCCAGTTGTTTATATTGAACCAATCTTCTTGTACCAAGGACCCAAGGAAGAAGTAAGGTCTGAGCAGTATGTTATTGAGCTCGGTAAAGCAGCAATTCCTAGAGTAGGAAACGATGTGACGCTGGTTTGCTATGGCCGGACCGTACGTTTGATGCAGTTAGCTGCCGCCAAACTAGAAAAACAGGGCATTGACTGCGAAATTGTAGATCTTCAAACTGTGACGCCTTTTGATCGAGATGCCGTCATAAAGAGCGCGCAGAAGACTCGCCGCCTTGTTGTTGCCCACGATGCCTGGATGAACTGTGGAGTTGGCGCAGAAATTGTCGCGACCGTAGTGGGGGAGGTCGATTTAATTGCTCGACCTATTCGCCTGGCTGGACCTGACGTGCCTACTGCATATGCGACGGCTTTGCGCGATAATTCCAGACCAACGGTAGAAAATGTTGTAGATGCAGTGACGAGAATGCTAGCGAAAAAGTAGTTTTCCGCTTCATTAATCTGTGGAGGTTGCCAAGATAATGAATGAGTCGAAGCAGGCTACAGAGACGTTACATGATTCTAAAGCTTTCATTAGAGCGCTACAAAATTCGGTCTCTGGTGATGTCGATGCCGGAAAGCGAAGACGTGCAGAGTATTCAAGTGATGCTTCGAATTATCGAATAGTTCCGCAGGTAGTCGTATTTCCTAAGAATAGAGATGATGTTTCGGCGGTTTTAGGAGTTGCGCGGGATTTTTCAATCCCATTGACTATGCGCGGAGCTGGAACTTCTATTGCGGGTAATTCAATTGGATCAGGAATAGTTGTAGATAACTCCAGATACTTTAACCGCATCATTGACTTTGATCCTATTAATCGTCGCGCCAGAGTAGAACCCGGTGCCATCATGGGTGATCTACAAAAGGCCGGAGCACCTCATGGTCTTCGTTTTGGACCAGATCCTTCAACATGGGCACGATGTTCAATTGGCGGCATGCTTGGAAATAATGCGTGCGGTCCTCACTCCTTAGTTTTTGGTAAGACATCTGAAAATGTAATCTCTCTCGATGTTATTGATGGAAAAGGCGATGCGTTTGTGGCCGGTAAAGATTTCCCAGCAATTCCTGGAATGACTGAGTTCATGATTAAGAATAAGTCGATTATTGGGCGCGAATTTGGACGTTTCGGTCGACAGGTTTCTGGTTACTCACTTCAGTATCTACTGCCTGAAAACGGGGCAAACTTAGCGCAAGCCTTAGTTGGTAGCGAAGGAACATGTGTAGTTATTCAAGAAGCTGAGATTAAGTTAGTACCAATTATAAAGGATCCAATTTTAGTTGTTCTTGGATATCCAGATATGCCAAGGGCCGCCGATGACTTGGTGGCGATTCTGAAATTTATTCCAGATGCGATTGAAGGGTTAGATTCACGCTTAGTTGACGCAGTTCGCATCGCTAAGGGGCAAAAATCAGTGAGCTCTTTGCCGCAAGGTGCGGGATGGTTGCTTGTAGAGATATCGGGAGAGAACTCCGTTGAGTTACAAGATCGTGCACGACGCATAACAAAAGAGTCGTCAGCGGTAGATTTTAAAATAGTCACTTCTGCGTTGGAGATGAAATCACTCTGGCGAATCCGTGAAGATGGAGTCGGGTTAGCTGGAAGAACTCAATCTGGAAAGCAAACCTGGCCAGGATTTGAAGATGCCGCTGTTCCACCTGAAAATCTCGGAGATTACTTGCGTGAGTTCAACGATTTACTACTTTCGCATGGACTTGAAGGAATGCCATACGGACACTTTGGTGATGGTTGTTTACATCTGCGAATTGACTTTCCATTAGAGCGAAAGGATTCGGGCTTTAGAGAGTTCATGCTCGACGGTGCACGGCTAGTATCTAAGTTCGGTGGTTCACTCTCGGGCGAACATGGGGATGGTCGCGCTAGGAGCGAACTGCTTTCCTTCATGTACTCCAATGAAGCGATCGGTGCGATGCAGGAGTTTAAAGCTCTCTTTGATCCGATGAATCTTCTGAATCCAGGAATAATTGTCAATCCTGTTCCACTTGATCTTGACTTACGACGATCGCAGATTCAGGAGCTTTTGCGTCCAGATGGACTTGCCTTTGTCCGCGATGATGGTGATTTTGCAAAGGCGATTCATCGCTGCGTTGGTATAGGAAAATGCAGAGTTGATAATTCAAACTCCGGTGACTTTATGTGTCCTTCTTATCTGGCAACAAAAGATGAAAAAGACAGCACTCGAGGCAGAGCTAGAGTCCTTCAGGAGATGACAAACGGCTCCTTAATACGTGACGGGTGGAACTCTCCGGAGGTAGAGGAGTCTTTAGATCTCTGTCTTTCTTGTAAAGCATGCTCCAGTGATTGCCCTGCTGGAGTCGATATCGCGGCCTATAAATCTGAGTTTCTCTTTCAAAAATATAGAGGCAAAATTCGCCCAATCTCTCACTATTCGCTCGGTCAACTACCGAAAATAGTAAATATGGTTCAACCATTAGCACCACTCATTAATAAACTGCTTTCGATCAGGGCTATAGAAAAATTAGCACTTTCCTTAGGTGGTATGGATACTCGTCGCTCGATTCCACATTTAAATCAAAGTTTCAAGATCAACACCGTTAGAAAAGAGGGAGCCCAGAAAGTTCTACTATGGGGAGACACATTTTCTTCAAATTTTAGTGACTCCATTCTCACGTCCACTAAGAACGTTTTGGAATCAGCAGGCTTTGAGGTAGTAATTCCCAGTAGGCGAGAATGCTGTGGCATAACCTATATTTCAACTGGACAGCTCAATGCGGCCAGAAAGACACTTACTCAACTTCTAGATTCGTTTGCACCCTTTGCTCAAGCTGGGATACCGATTATCGGCATAGAACCATCTTGCACTGCTGTTTTGCGCTCTGATTTAATCGAACTCCTGCCCGATGATCCGCGTGCGCAGATTGTGGAAGCTATGACATTTACACTTGCAGAGATTTTGCAGAAGGAGCAACCACTGGGTGCAGATCCAGCGTGGATTAGACCTTCACTTATTGGATTAGAAGTTTTAGTTCAACCACACTGTCACCAACATGCAGTCATGGGTTTTGAGAGCGATCTGAAACTTCTGCGTGACTGCGGGGCGACAGTCACGACACTGGCCGGTTGTTGTGGCCTTGCAGGAAACTTCGGAATGGAAAAAGGACATTTTGAAACCTCAGTTGCAGTCGCTGAGAACTCTTTGCTGCCGGCGCTGCGTGCTCTGAAGCCAGATGCTATTTTCTTGGCCGATGGATTCTCCTGCCGTACGCAAGCAGAGCAGCTTGGCGCAGTAAAGGGTCTGCATTTAGCCGAACTCCTAGCTGGGCATTGTGGAGCATCAGGCAAGTTTTAACTTCAGATTGGCGAAATCCTATTGAGTCAGAGGCACTGTCATTGGTAGGTTCATTTCCAGTTGGTTTCCGATGGTTCAAGGGAAGAGGACATTATGGCCGAGACAGATCATGAAGCAGTTCGCAATCTATTAGGACGATATGCGCGCGCTGTAGATTTGCGAGATTTTGAAACTGTTGGAAACTGTTTTACTGAGGATGCAATAGCTAGTTATTCAGGGTTAACAATTCCTCAAGGCAGAGATCACATCGTTAACCATATAAAGGGCGTTGAGCGTACAGTGCACTCTCAACATTTTAATTATGCAATGACAATTGATGTCGATGGTGATACAGCTAAGACTCTGTCCTATTCAATTGCTGTGTTGATCCAAGAAGAAGGTGACGGGCATTCATCACTAGCTCGAGGATTGACATATACCGATCAGTTGAGAAAGAGCAATGGTCAGTGGCAAATCAGTAACCGTTTTCATACCGCCGATTGGCAATGGGTACTACCAGCCTTTATGCATCCTGGAGGAATGTGGGAAGTTGATCCCAACGATGCAAAGACATCGACCATTTTTAGAAATGTCTTCGATAAGTAAATGACTAAGTCTGGCAGGATTCACAACGTCGAGGACTATCGTGGCTTAGCGCATAAACGCTTACCACGTGCTGTCATCGATTTTATTGAGGGTGGCGCCGAAGACGAGATTACAATTTCCAGAAATAGAAGTGGCTTTGAAAATATTCACATAATTCCTCGGATTTTAACGGATGTGTCGGTGCGCAATATAAGTACAACAATCCTTGGAACCCCAGTTTCTTCACCAATAGTCTTGTGTCCAGTGGGGCTAGCAACATTGGCACATCCCATGGGGGAGGTCGCAGCAGGCATTGCAGCGACAAATAAGGGGATTATTTCTACGTATAGCTCGTCATCTTCGTGGAATTTGGAAGATATCGCTGCGGCTTCATCTGGGGTTAAATGGTTTCAGCTCTATATTTGGAAAGACAGAAAGCTCACTGCAGAAATTGTTGAACGGGCTAGAAAAGCAGGATACACAGCACTAGTTCTTACCGTCGATGTACCGATAAGTGCTCGTCGTGAGAGAGATCTTAGAAACGGTTTTACCATTCCTCCAAGGCCAAGGATCAATCAAATGGGGGACTTATTTCAGCACTTTGGCTGGTTTTATGCGCAGTTAAAGAGTGAAATTTCTGGCCACAAAATGAGTATGGGTAATTTCACTCCCGAAAATGTTGGAATGCGAACTCGACTAAAAATGCTCGAAGTCGTTAATGAACTCTTTGATCCAAGCATCACTTGGAAAGATGTCGCTTGGTTGAAATCAATATGGAATGGCCCGGTAGTTATTAAAGGGGTTATGACGCCAGAAGATGCAAAGCTGGCTGTCAAAGCTGGAGTCGATGCGATTTGGATCTCAAATCATGGTGGCAGGCAACTCGATGGTGTGAGCGGCACCATTGAAGTACTTCCAGAAATCGTTAAAGCAGTTAAAGGCAAAGTCGAGATTTATCTAGATGGAGGCGTACGGCGGGGTAGTGACATTGTGAAAGCGATTGCACTTGGCGCCAATGCCTGCATGATTGGGCGCCCATATATGTATGGTTTGGCAGCAAATGGCACGGCAGGAGTTGAATCGATTATTAAGATCCTGGAAATTGAAATGGATGCGACTATGGCACTTATGGGGCGACCTACTATCGCGAGTCTAGATTCAAGTTCTGTACGTATTGCAAACAAGTGATGTCTGTGTCTAATCAAAAACTGCGGATTGCAGTCGTTGGAACAAAAGGACAGGCGTTAAGAATTGCCATCCCCACGATACAACTCTCGGATAATGCCGATTTTGTAGGGTTAATTGGAAGTAATTTTGAAGGCACCAAAACTGCTGCTGCTAACTACGGTGTGAGAGCTTTCGAATCAGCACAAGAATTGATCTCTAGCGATGCAGTGGATGCCGTTTGGGTGTGTGTGCCAAATAATATGCACACTGACGTTGCGCAGACTTATATTCAGGGTGGAGTTCATGTGCTGTTAGAAAAGCCTATGGCGACAACATCGAAGTCGGCGCAGACTTTGTTGGAGGTGTCTAAAAATAGCCCCGCAGTATTAAAAATCGCTTATCAGCATCGATTTAGAGATGCGCACGCTCAGATACGTAAACAGATTCACGATGGTGCATTTGGCGAAATTGGAGTGATGCGCTTACACAGATTTTGGAAGTTTCCTTACTTTCCCAACCAAGTTGTCGCTGACTTGTCTGAGTGGAGGAAATCCCCCGAGGAAAGTGGGGGATGGGCGATAAACGACATTGGTTGCCACCTTATTGACCTTATGCTCTGGCTTTCACCCAAGCCAGTGGAGTTTCTTGATGGTTTCTTTACCCGCCGTTTTGAAGGAGTCAGCTTGGATTCTTCTGCCTTCTTAAGGCTGCGTACGGGTCAAACAAGTTTGATGAGTATTGAAACATCAAATGCCTTAGAGAGTCCCGGCAGTATTCTTGAGATTTATGGTGAAGGTGGTTGGCTCAGGTCGATGGACTCTTTTCATGACGTGGCCACAAATGAAACTAATTTCTCCGGACGCTCAACATTTGAATCCACTAGCCAGGGTACGTATCTACGCATGTTTGAAGATTTTATTTGTGCATGCAATCACTTGCCTTCAATTGGCGCAACAGCTGAGGAGGCTTTTGAGAGCGTAGTGATAGTAGAACAAGCACGAAATCAATCTCGATTTATGGAAGATCTTTAATACGAAGGAGCTGAAAATGCTTCAGTGTGTGCACTGTTTATTACGTCAATTGCCTTTGATAAGGTCGTCCATGGGTCATCACCATTGAGGGGAACTACTTCAATACCAAGAGTAGTTTTCCTTGCTTCGTCCAAATAGCCAAGAGAAGATAAATCTTGGAAAGTTTTAATCAACACATGCGATGAAATTTCTGAACCCGGATACCCAAAAGGCACATGAAAATCACCATAGAGCGGATGTCTTGTGTCAGCAATCACGCAATTTGAAAAATGAAAGTGAGAACAGTGCGCTTTAGCTAATTCTAGAGTGGAATATATTTCTTCATCTAACTGCAGGATGTGGCTCATATCTAGATTTAGTTTCAAGTTATAACCGAACTCATTAATCTCACTGATGAGTATTAAAGAATCCGCTGTGGGACCAATAAGTTGACGTCGGTGAACTTCTCTATCAGTGTGCTCTAGCCTAATTTCAATGTCTGGATAGTTACTATTAGCAAAAGCCAGTAGTTCGATGAGCGATCGTTTAAGGTTGTGCATACTTTCATGGCGATTTACAGGTTCGACATCAGGACCACTAACAACTAATAAAGCGCTTGCTCCAAGCTCG
>Ga0114977_10000884_pt1 | contig 19945 bp, 15 predicted proteins | sample S_130805_MF_Meta_FD_87026 | JGI IMG/M metagenome (GOLD analysis project Ga0114977, IMG submission 87026) | Freshwater microbial communities from Lake Simoncouche, Canada to study carbon cycling - S_130805_MF_MetaG | ecosystem: Environmental > Aquatic > Freshwater > Lake | place: Lake...
CAATGTTAGATAAACTTTGTGTTGAGTCCGTAAGACAACAAGGGTCTATAAAATTAGTAATATTAGTTTCACCCGTGAATCCTACAAAAGTAAGATCGCTTTTTATGTTTTCGGGCGATATAATAAAATTATAATCAGGGCTATCCATTATGGGTTCACGTATTCATACCAGATTATCGGTGATACACTATCACCAACTCTAAGTTGAGTTGATGTAGAGAACACTTCGTAAGTTTTGTCAGAATAATCTAACTCAACCTTATAATAGAAATAGTCTGCGTTATTGAATTGGAATTTGTTTGGTGTGATTAAATCTTGTCTTGTGTTAGTCATTTGTTTAAAAATCCCAAGTCTTGCGTTAAAAAACTTAGCAGTCATATAAAATTTAGATATGTCAATAAAATCCCTATTTCTTAACCAATAAATGTAATAACCTTCTTTGTCCGCTCCGATACTATCTAAAATCATTGTAGGTTTTTTTATTTCAACAGGAGGTTGTTGAGGGTTGATGGTTGCAGGTTGGGTTAAACCTTGTTGGATCGGTAATATTATTGAAAGGTAAATTTGTTGATTACTTTCGTCGGGTGTGTCATAAAAATCCAACTTAAAGAAGGACTTTGTAAAAGGTTTAGAATAATAATAAACGTCTTGAACTGAAAATCCTTCATTCAAATATGTGCTCGACCAACTTCCTATAGTGTTCGCAGTAATTGGAAAGGCGTCGTTGTAAAAATTAAACTGATAAAAAATTGCCGTGTCGAGATTTGGAAATACTTTTTGACTAAATCTTGCGACCTCAAAATCTGCGGCAACTCCGGTAACTTCTTTAATGGCTTTAACCTCATATTCGGAAATACTATCATCACGACCCATAAAATCCCATTGCATATTGATTGGGATATTCAAATACTTGTTAGTATCGTCTTTTACTATTTTAATTCTACTCGCATTCATCTACTGTAGGTTCAGGTATAGTTGTTGTGTTTATAGGAACTGACCCTATTTGTGCGTAATCACTTGGTATGTTGTAATTTTCAGGTGTAATTCTAAAAATTGTATTTAAAAAAGGATATTGAGCATCGTTCAAATACGGATAATCAACACCAACACCATCTGTGTCAATGAACCCATAAGGGTAAAGATCCCTCCATCTAAACAAAGCATTTGTGGTTGAGTAATAAGCATAATCAGGAATTCCAACAACATTAGTTGAGCTTCCTTCTTCAATGTAATCAGAAAAAGCCCTTATTTGAATTCCTCTATGTGGTTGATAGAAATAACCTGGTTGATTTGTTTGTGGTAAAGTATTGTCCAACTTAAACCAAAGTTGGTTGTATGTTATTTTATGTTGATATAATGAAATGGTTCTTTCTAATTGTTCAAAATTATTCCACTCACAAAAATCACCGTCAATTACATCTCCCTCAAATAAAAAATCATTATAATAAAACGGACCTTGTCCTAATAGAGAATTATATTGACTCTGATTTATCGTTGTGTTTGAATTTGGGTTATTCTGATCCCACCATATTTGTGGTTTGGATTTATCCAAATAAGTGTTAAAATACCACCCTTGTCTTAATTTTTCAGTCCAACCAAAATAACCTCTCCAAATGGTAGTAAAAAACAATTCACTTACAGGTCTTTTTTGGTTATCCAAAAGATCCAATGTATTTACATCACAATTGAATGAAAGGGTATATGATCTCGCACCTTCCTTAACTGAAGTTCTTTTTTTTAAATTTGGCGTTAAGGCCTTAATTTCACACTTTTGTTTATTATTGTAAATGTTTTGTTCGTATCCGGCATTTACCAAAACGGCACAATCAGGGTTGGTTAAAATCTTATGTTTTCTCACATAGTATTGGCTAATTGTATCCGCAGAATTAGCAACATTTAACACCCTTCTTAAAGTTCCCTGAGTTAGTGTTTGGAATGTTACTCCCGTATATCCCACATTTCTTAAACCGAATATGTATTCTTCAGATCCCGCACCTCCATCTCCTAAACTTGAGACTTGGAAAAATGAATTACCATTATAATTTACGGACAATTCAACAAATTCCCCAACACTCAAACCATGAGTCATAGGACACTTAAAGGTTATAAATCTTGTTGTTTGGTCTGACCCAACCGCAATAACATATGGTATTCCTTGCGATGAAACCCAATTCCAAGAAAGGTTTGTTTCGGGTTCTATTGCATATAAATCTTTATTGTAATCATTATCAAAAGCGTAACTTAAATAATGAGACCAATTATATGTTGTGGCGCTTACTGATTTAAAATCTAAATGTCTCCCATTTCCAAAAGTATACCCTGAAACATCCAAATCAGTTCTAATAAAGTCAAACTCAGGATATTGAGGGAATCCATCCCAAGGTATATTTGGGTTTATAGGTTGTGGTGGAACTCCAGGAAAATTACCTGAAGGAAAATAAGATATAGAGTTACCTAATGCGTTGGTGTAATATAAGTTATCTCTAAATGGGGGATATACAGTTGATCCTGTGTAAGCATTTTCAAACACTAACATAAACTTACCAACCGGTCTAAACGTAAAAGATTGTTGTCTCTCTTCATCAAATACAGTTGCAAGATTTAAATCAACACTTCTATCAAACTCAACAAGTTCTTTTTGTGTCTGAACTAACGACACATTTAATTGTTGGTCCTGTTTTGGTGCTCCTTTATACCTTTCTGTGGATTGTATTATCCTTGTCGATGGGTCTATTTCCATTATTATTCTTCTGCTGTTGGAACATAAAGTTTATAGAATCTATTGATTGCTGTTTTTCCATTATTCAAACCAAAATAAAAATGGTATGGTGCTCCAACAACCACCGAATCTATATAATTAACACTTGGGTCTCCTTGCGTTATATTATTTAAAGGTGTTATTGGAAGTGGGTCTCCGTTATTATCATAACTTGTAATATAACCAACTTGAGTTAAACTTGTTTGATATTTCTCTTGTGGAGATATGAAGTCTAAATCTTGATATTTTTTACTAAAGAACCCTGTTGAGAATGATGCATTTGTATACCAATTATTGTCTTCAGAACCAAATATATTTGGTGTTCCAGCATAGTTAGTTGGTGTTTTTATAAACCATTTATATGTTGGAACTACTTGAGATTTTGGGTATCCGAATTTTTGTTCTAACAATGGATTAAAACTATAAGTTTCAATTCCTGGAGACATTATTTTTCTATATCTTATTTCAGGGGTGTTTGCCGTGAAGAACAGTCCCATTATTGGTTTAATATCCTCAGATTGGATTGAGTTTGGTATTCCGTTTTGGTTATCACCAAAATATATATAAGTTTGATTTGGCACATTTTCAGTTATAAAAGGTAATACTTTCCATTCTGAATTAATTGATAACATCTGTGCCCAATCACCATCTATTCTATATCCACCACGATCACTATTAAAGAATTGGATAATCCCTTTACCTTCACTACTATCACCACCGTTTGATATTGGTATCATTCTTTGTCTCACACCTTGGTTTAATATTCTTGATAAAAACCCAAGTTGGACAATACTTGAATTATCCTGATAAGAAGTTGATTTTATTTGATCGGCATAATATGAACCAAATCCAGATTCATCGGCTGAACAACAAACCTCATTAATAAAACTATCTCTTGGTCCTAAATCAACAACAGTAGTTGGGAACTGAATTTGTTTAGTGTTATATCCTAACCCAGGAAAATCAAGTAAGTTTCCTCCAATTGGTGTTGATGGTGAGTTTTTACCAACAAATTGTTGTGTGTTTTGATTCCAAGGTGATGACCTATAAAAAAATGTATTAGATATCTCATTAAACAATATAACGTCATTACAATATTTGTAACTTGGTTCAGCGTTAATGTTGAATGTTGATCTTTTATTAAAATTGAACATGTATAACACCCCATTAATCCAATTGTTTTGGAATGTTTGGGCAAATACTCCTCTACAGGCCGCAAAATTCATTGTGAATCTTGTTTTCCATTCTAAGAATAATCTTGCGTCGTCACCATACTCAACTAAGTATGTTTTATTTAATAAACAATAACAACCATTTATCATTCTGTTTGCAGGAACAGAACATGATCCCGCAGGTAAAACACCAACATTAGATCCCGATCCGCTATAACATTCCAAAGGAACCATACCTTCACAACTTAAAGTTTCAGTTAACCCTGTAGTAATTGGGTCGTCATCTCCTGAATCTCCATTTGGTAAATCACCACCCGCAGATATTGTAGGTTCAGTCTGAAGCCCGTTAGCGGCATAAAGAGCAAAATTATTATTTTGGTGAAGACCATATCCCGTATGAGACTCAACACCATTTTCAATTTGAGTTGATGTTGGTAACCTATCACTTCTCATTACAAGATTAGTGCTTTGGAATTGAACTCCTGTTAACCCATATCTGTAGTATGCTGGCGAATATAATGCCGAAAGATTACCACCAACATTGTTATTGTTAAACCACCCTTCACAACGATTATAATATTCTTTTTCTTGACAATTTTGATTACACCCACCAGGACAATTAGTTGTAGATGTGGCATTATTATCAGTTTTAATTATTTTAGTAAAAGTTGATTGACTTAAATTCCAAGCTAAAAATGCACTACCACCAACATACGCCCCAATACCTAATGGGAATGTATAATTTGTTCCACTATTTAAATTTATTAAACTACCACTTGTTAATTGTGATGATGTTTGCCAGTTACTTGGTGGTGGTGATCCTCCAAGCGGACTATAGTTACCAATACCTGATATTGTATTATCGTCGGTGCATAAATAAAAATATGGTAAAGTAGAGGTAAAGGCACTAAAGCTTGCGGGTGTAAATGTAAATGATGGGAAATATAAGTTAGATACGTTATTAGTAGCACTTACGTGGCTAACAGGTTTATTACCCGAAGAAAAAGAACTATAACCCTGTATTGGTTGATTTATATAGTAAGATCCTTCAATAGTTACGCTATTACTTAACGACGTGTAACCAAATATTTTAGATAAATCATATTTAACAGTTTGTTTTTGGGTAAACGCATCAACACCTCTAACAAAAATACAAACTTCTAAACCTTGATATTCATTAACCTTTGTTATTACATCACTAATGGTTTCAATAACAAAGTTAGATGGTGTTGTACTTCCTACGGGTGTTACAGGACAGTCAGGTCTCCAATATCTAATATCATATGATATATACCCACTTGGAAAATAAGCAGATGTTGATGATGTGCTTTGTAAAGTCAAGAAATTACTTACCGTTAAACCTGTTATAAGTTGGAAATACTCAACGTCGGTTGGGTATTGTAGGTAAGATTGTTCCACACTACTATTACCCGCAACCGGTAAATTACTAACTTGTGGTAAATTAAGAACCACAGGTACGGCTGGCATGTTTGAATTTGAAGCCGATGGATTGGCATAATTAATATAAACCGTTGTTTGACCTGTTAATGTTTGTCCGGTGATTGAGTTTGTCCCAAATTGATTTAATGTTGCCCCAGTTAAATTTATTAATCGATTAGGCGATAGTGGGTCTGTAAAATTTGGGTCTTGGAATGAACATAGATTACCGATACCAATTTGAGATGATGTTCCAGGGCTCATTAATACAACGACAACTTGATCTAAAAACGGTAGTGATCCCAAACTTTGGTTAATTGTTGTTCTAATTTGATTTACGGCACCCCCTGAGTTAAAATATTTATTCCTTACGTTAAAGTCGTTTAATCTTTGTGGGAACGTAGGGTCCAATGGAAATGCAAAATATCTTTCGTCTTTATTCGCATCTCCAGCATCTTTATCTGCAGACCATAAGAATGGTTGTGGTGCATGTAAAAGATATTGTTCATTTTGATATAATCTAGTTGGGTTGGTTGAGGACAATACGTCATACCCTGAAACTATTCTTTTAAAATCTAAAGCCGCCTGAATAGCTAAGTCTTGATTAATTTTTTGATCACCAATTAAAGTTCCCAAACTTTTATATGGTCCCGACGATCCACATTGGAATGGTTCATTGTTGTCTGAATCTTTAGATAAATTGGGGTGTGTTATTTCATAGGATCCTGCGGAGTTAATTGGGGCTATAACCGAATTTGCGGGAATTAATGTCATGTCATAAAAACTTGAGGATCCTGCTTGTGCCGCGGCCGTAACTTCATTATTAATTGAGTTTGTGTCAAAATCATCGTCTTGTTCCGCATTACCACACGCACAATCACAACTGGTGCAATCAGGATATGCGATCATTGGTAGTCCAATTCTTGGGAATCCTTTAACTTTAATCGCAGCAAGTATCGCAAATGCGGTAAATGCCGCGGCTAACGCGACTTTAAATGCCGCAATCGCAATTTGAGCAATACCCCACAATATTAATCGTATTGTTTCCCCTAAGAACCCAGCGTTAACAACAACACCAAGACCAATACTTAATATACCAATACCCGCATTTATGGCCGCAATCCCTGATTGTATTGCCTCTAAACCTGAGACTACCGCATCATATGTTAAATAAATCCCTAATACGATTAAAACATATTTTAATACCGGCCATAGGAATGAAATGAAGTGTGCAACAAATAACAAACTTAGAATTGGGAATGTTAGTATGTTTATAAGAATGTTAAAAACAAAGAATATAGGGTCAAAATTCCTGATAATATCATTAACGGGAAAAGTATTAACTGTGGATGCGCAACTTCTATTGTCAATTTCTTTAATACCTAAATGTTTTGCTCGTCCAATACCATTTTTATAACGATCCAAAAACATCGCGGTGGTATAAACTTTATTATAGTTAAATTCGTAAAAAGCGTCTTCACAATTTATTGCTTCTTGTATATTTGGATAATCGTCCCAATCTGTTGAGAATGCATATGATTTATAAACATTAAATAAACTTTGTGGATATTGTGTAAATACAATGTTTTGGACTTGGGTTGGGTCTACTGGGACCGCAATAATTTGTAATGTGTCCCCAGCATTTACCTGTATTGAATTTATGCTACCAATATATGGTTGTCCATTGATTAAAATTTGATATGACTCAACATTTGTGGTTACCGGTGATGCTAATCCAAGATTAAACATAATTACCTCCGTAGACCCCGTATTTTGACCAACACCGATTGTTGGGTAAGAATATTGAGAAGATGTGTTAGTTTCAAACGGATCAACAACTGAGGTTGACCATCCATACTCTTTTATGTTTGGAACTAAAAAATCTGCCTTTAAAAAATTAGAACTAAGTCCTTGTTCGTTTTGCCATTTAAATTTAAATCTATATCTTCCTTTAGTTGGAACCCCTTTTTTTGGATCGTTTGATATCGCTTGTTGTCCAAATTCATTGGTAAATATGTAATCCATATTCATAGGGACATTTACCAAATATGTTCCGTCTCCATCAATAACTTTACCACCTTCTTCTAAACTATAACGTTCAAGGATAGGTAATCCATTAGTATCTGAATATATTGTTTGTCTAATCGCTTGGATCTCTCCGGGTCCTGCAACTAATTCACAAAGATTTCCTGTATTGTTTTTAGGTTTACAACTTACTTTTAATGCGTCATCATCGGTATTGGATATTATCGAACCTAAAAATACTGCCGATGGTTGTATTGTTAAATTTGCCAATTTTGTTAAATCAAAGTCGACTCTTGTAATACCCACTTGACATAATTCTGCGTCACCCCAAAATGGTCTAACATCAACGTCAAACACTAAATTTTTAATTTGTGGTAATTCTCGTAAATTAGTTGAGGATTTAAATCTGGCCCCATTAACTTGAGTTTCAGTGGCTAAACCTTGTTGTATTAAATCTTGTGGTGATAGTGAAAAACATCCTATATCTGAAAGATCAACATCCATAACGATCGTTTGAGTTCCAACAGGAACACCAAAAATCATAAAGTCACCACTTTCGTTTGTTGAGACTGTAAACCTATAATATTTGTCAAATACCTCAATATATGACCCATCCATCAATACATCACCTTTGTTGGGGAAAGAACCTGTAGAGGCATGACCTTGGTAAGATGGTAGTTTTGGTAATAGGTTATATCTATAACCATCTTCTGTTGTATCAGTAATTGTTTTAAATGGGTATAATTCGGTAATAACAGGATCTAATTCATCCGCCGCATCCAAAGGAATGAAAACCGACACCTTAGCATTTGGTAAACCAAAACCATTATTAACAAAAACTCTACCTGTTACGACACCGTAATCAGAACAAAATCTTGTGTATACATCATTGGCTAAGATCTTTAAAGAAAGTATCTCTAATTGGTCCCAATCTTGTTCTAAATTTACATTTATATACTTATCAACACCGACTTGGGTTCTTATTCTATATGATTTAGGCATTAAAAATTCGTTTTTTCATAAATAGTTTATTTCCCATTTTGATAGAAAAATAAGTCTTAATTAAAAAAAATAAATCACTAAGAAAAATTGACTGACGTAAGATTCAATACTCTTACATTTATGTCCTTGTTTTGATACCTAATTTGATATATTTGTGTTGGGGTTGCGAATAAAGTATCTGCGGTTGGTCTAATTTGTCTTGTGACAGGATCTGAGTAAGGCATAGACGTTTGGCTAGATGAATACTGACCTCCAACCTGATTATAGAATAATATGTCTGAAATACTAACAATACCATTCTCAGCTTGAATTAGTCTTCTAAGTTCGGATATATTAACATTTTGACCTAAGTTTCTAACCAATGGATTAAAAAAGTCTCCAACAATTTGAATGGTTTTAGCAATGATTGCCCCTTGATTTTGACTATTATCTAAAACAACATCAACAGTAACTGCTAAGTCTATTGTTTCCGCAGCCTCAATTGAAATGTAATCATTTATCATTCTATAGTTAGAAAGGTAGTTTGCCACATTTTGTTTCAAAGTATTTGATACGACATTAGTTAAACTACCATTTAAATCGTAAGACAACATTTTAATTCTAATCTTATTGTTTTCTTCTGTGATAGCAACTTTTGCAGGTGCCCCAAATTGAGCCGGCATTGTTCTTAATATTGAATTATAATCATTTACGGTAACCGCTCTGTTTTGAGCCGCAAAGTTAAATGACACCATATTTCTAACGTCTTCAATTGTCGGTGGATTAGCTCCACCAATTGCTGCAGTAACATTATTACACTGTAAACTATTAATAACACTTCGATTAACCGTTTCGGATGGACCGTTAACTGAAAATGAAACCGTTCCAATTTGATTAATAGTGTTAATACCTATATTACTACCTAAACCTCCACCAATTCTGTATTGAACAAATAAAGTGGTATTAGGTGTTAATGCCGCTCCCATGGCATAGTTATTTGTATATCTACTCAAATCAAACCCTTTTCCATCACGAGCAAATTCTCTAAGTTGTTCTTCCGCCGAAATATTACCACCACCAAAAGTCATTTTACAAAAACCTTCAGGTGTATATTCAGAGTAAAACTTATTAGATGTTGTAATGTATCTTCCTACTTTGATTCCAGGTTGATCTGAAACTTTAGTTGGGTCTTCAATAAAAACTCTATCTTGGACTAACGCATCAACTTCAAACCATCTGTCAGGTCCAACACTTAAAAAGTCTTGAGGGTTTGGTATTGTAGAATATTGTGTTCCTGATTTTAATAAAACGCTTGTTATACCCAAAACATTTTTTTCAGGTAAGAATAAATCCAAATAAGGTTTAACATCATTTGGGGTAATAACTCTTTTGTAAACTTTTGTTATACCATTAACAACAACTTCCCTTTTTACAATTGTGTAATTTAATAATTTTCCGCTTGAATCAAAATTTGGTATTTTAACTCTATTCGGTGACCCTTCCGCATTTATTGGTGAAGCAAAATCAATATCGTAAACGGTCTCAAATGGTTGACCCCCTCCGTTAACTTGTGATCCTCTTCTTAACACACCACAATATCTTAAATCTTCTCTGTCACCAAAGGCGGGAACTGTAATTGAGAAATCAATTAAGGCAACCGATGGTCTTTGACCAGGGATTTTTAAACCATAGGTTCTTGCAATGTTATATATTGATGTTTTTTGTTGTGCGAACTGAAGAACTGTTTCTTGGATACTTCTATCTATCTGATAATTTAAATTATCTGTAACGGCAGCATTCATATCCAACATTACTGAGAAAATACCAGCGTCGTTAAAGTTTTGAACTAAATCAGGATAATAAGTTCTTGTGAAATTTATTAATTCCGTTCTTACTCCTTGAAAGTCTCTTACCGTATAGGATATTTTCTTTTCTGCCATATACTATTAAATATTGATTATAATAAAATCTTGTGATTCAAAAGCGGAATCTGTTATTCTGTAATCGATTTTGATTTTTGCGGTGTGTTCTAAATTAGCAATATTTGTCACTTTAAATTCTCTCTCACCATATTGATTAACAGTATATCCTTTATCCTCCAAACCAGCAGATGCCGGTTCAACGGTTATATTGGTTACTTGTAGGTTTGGCATATATGTTCTTACGGTGTCTTGTATTTCAGATTCTATTTCTGAAAAAGTTGGTCCATCCAATGGTTCAAAAATATACTCATATAGTCTTGTTCCAAAGTCAGGTAAAAAATATCTTGATCCTTTTCTTGTTAGAAGTAAATGAACTAAACTTGCTCTAGTTTCACCTTCAGTAGAGTTTGTAACGTCCAAATATCTCCCTGTAAATGAATCTACAAAAGGAAAAGAAATACCATAAGTAATGCCGTTTGCCATATCACATATAAATATAACTTAGGTTTTTTTTAAGTAAAAAATTATAGAAATAAAAAACCCTCCTTTATGAGGAGGGTTAAGATTTTTTATTATCTTCTTCTATATTGTTTTCTCATGTAGGATTCTTTTACGTTACCTGAGGCAACCGCCATAAGTTTTCTAATAATTGTAATTATAACAATTGCAACAACAGAAACTAACATGTGGGTAGGCCAAGCGATAAAAGCACCTGTAAGTAATTTTCCTAACCAAGAACCTAAAAGACCAAAACTTAATGCGTTTACACCAAAAATTGTTTGTAATCCGTTTAATAATCTTTGACCTACTCTACTTTTATCAGTGACTTTTGATCCCATTTCATCGGTTTCATTTCCAACATCCGCTCTATCATATTTGTCCGCAAAACTCATTTCCTCATCCTCAAATAAAAACTCATAACTTCTTTGTCTACTTTCCATCTTTACAGTCCCAAACCCTGAATTTCCTCCAATCATATCTCTTAATTTTGATGTAACATCTTCAAAAGTAATTTCACTCAAAGATTTACCAAAAAAGTTTTCAATGTTATCGGATAGTTGATCTGCTTTATCAGATATAAACTCTTTAGATTTACCAAGTAATGATTGTATTTTTTCTTTAACCGTATCTAACGCACCTTCACTAAGTAAATCACGATACACATCGATACTTTCAACCATAACAACTGGAGTTTTTCCAAGTCTTCTTAAATTTCTTTGACTATAATATTTTTGATTATTTATAGAATTTTTTTCTTCAATAATAACTCTCTTAACAATACGAGAAAGGTCCCCTTCCGTTAATTTTATAATTTTTGCCATAATGTTTTTATTTATAAATATATGATAGCAAAAAAAAATCACTAACTAAGTAGTGATTTTTGTATTGTTTTACTTCCTTTTTCGTAAAGTGGTTCGTAAGGACAATGTTTACATTTTGATCCACAACATGATCCTCGTTTAATATGATAAGATTCGGTCATTACAATTCTACCGTTATCATCTTTATAAAAGTCAGGTTCAGGAGATTTTTTAGTTGTCTCCTGAACATATAACTGTTGTATCCAATCTTTTGATGCACTTACCGTCATGACTTAAACTATTTCACAAGCTCCACCAGCACAAGCCGCTTCACCTCTTAAATCTGTATTATCTTGAAGTTCAATAACTTTTGTTAAGTCCACATCATTTAATGATTTAACTAATCTATTGAAGTCCTCTTCTGTGCAATCTTCGAATGGTGCTTGGGTATAGGTTCCTCCGTTATATGGTAGAACAGATAATCCATTATAGAACTTTCTATTATTCCACATCCAATCACCTACTAAGTCCCACTCGTCTTCTTTAATAGAAACAGTTGCAGACACATTATGTGTGTTTTGACCTGTTCTATGTCCATTTCTAACCCACTCTTGTGATACTTTCTTAACACGTTCCAACATTTGGAATACTGATTCGTGTCTAAGGATTGATCCTTGTGGTGATTTTTGAGGGATTGAGATAACCGCCGTATCGTGAGGACGGAAAAACTCGTCTTCAACTAATTCAGGGTGATTGATAGCCAAATAAGAATAGATCGCTTCGTTTTTACCTACACGGATTCTTCTTAAGTAGAAGTCATTATGCCATGCGTGGATACCTGAAGAAGTTCCTAACACCAATGATGAAGTTCCTGATGGTTTAACGGTTGTTGATCTTGCCGATTTGTTAATACCAATAAGTTTAGCAACTCTTTCGTTTTCAAGTTTAACCATTTCAGCCGCTGATTTCATATCATAACCTAAAACAACACCTGAACCAATTCCTGTCATTCCAACACCAATAAGTGCGTCTTTTTCAGTTGTTCTTTTCCAAACGTCTCTTAAGTAATGGAAGTCAGTGTAACCTGCTTGTAATGTTCCGATGAACGCCGCTCCTTTAACTCTTGATTCAAAATCTTCTTGTGAGTCAATGTCAGAAGCATTTACCTCACATAAATTACAGAATTGGTTAGGTCTAAGTGCAATCTCACAACATGGATTAGTTCCCCAATCTTTGTCGTTTGACAAATAGATGCCAGGTTCTCCTGCTCCAGATAATTCAATTCTTTTCCAAAGACCCATAAAGAATTCTTTAGTAATTTTGTGACGAAGAAGAACCGCTGAGTTATTAGCTCTACCTCTTTGTGCGTTTTGTTCCCACCAATTTCCTGACTTACAAGAAATCATTTCCTCGTCATCAGCAGAAAATAATGAGATAAGTGCCGCTCTTCTAATACCACCGGCCAATACCGCATCAGCAATATGACATACAATATCGTGAGTTTCAATTGGTGATAATCTTTCACCGTCTTTTTTGTTTTCAAACACTTTAGTAATGTTGTGAACACAATCTTTAAGTGGTTGAGGTCCTGGTGCTTTTCCACCTGAAGTAACCAATAATGCTCCTTTGTGACGGATGTCAGAGAAATCAAAAATAGGTGTTGATGATTTAACCCCTAAATAAGATTCAATTAATACCTTGATCGCATCTGCCCACCCTTCAATACTATCACCGATAAGGTAACGTCTTGTTCTTGTTGGGTTTGGTTTTTTAATTTCAGGTAGTTTATCAATGTGGTGTTTTTGAACTGAGAATCCAACGCCTGTCCCACCTAACAATAAGAACATTGTTTCAGAGAACGCATCTGGATGGTCAATTGGCATGTAAGCGCAATTATAAACTCTGTTTGGCGAAATTTCGATTGGTTTTCCACCAAATTGTAATGATCTCATTGAAGGGAGAATCTTTTTGTCGTATACCATTTTGTATACCTCTTCAATCTCGTCTTTAATCTGCGGGTATTTCTTTTGGTGCATTTCTTTGTTTCTTGTCACCAATTCTTCCCATGTTTCCCTTCTATTTTTTTCGGGGATAAATTTAGCGTATTTCATATACACCGTAATGTTACTCAATATTCTTTGCGAAATATCCATTTTTATTTTATTTTAATTTTTAATTATTTGGTTGTGTTTGAGAATCTTTTTGTTTTCTTTTCTCTAACAACTCTCGAACTCTTTGTCTTTGTCTTTCTTCTTTCTGTTCCTCAATACCAAGGAAGGTCATTGAGCTTTCAGTGTCAATGTCAATCATTGCGTTATCAAACTTACAGTTTTCAAACACAACTCCATCGTCTCCAATTCTTGATTTTGTAATCGCTATTGTCGCCAATTTCATTTCTTTTTGTTGTAAGGTTTTAGCGACAGAAATGATAACATGTCCCACTTGTGCTTTCTTAATTGATCCTCCCATTTGATCTGTGGTTACCACTTCGGATGATATTGAAGCTCGGTTACCTTGTGTTGCGGTCCAACCAACAAGATTCATTTCGTGACACATAGCCTCAAATGCTCTCATTACTGATCCTTCACTTTTCCATTCATCACCTAAGTTTTTGTCAGGAACTACACAATCAATATAGTCTAAAACAACCATATCAACCTTTATTCCGTCAGAAACCATCTTTCTAATTTGACTCTTAATTTGTAACATCGTCATAGTATCCGATGGTAGTTTTTTCATAATCAACTTATTTGGCATTGACTCTTGAATCTCCGCAACCTTTCTCATTACCTCATCTTTTTTCTCTGACAAATCGTCAGGATGGACTTTTGTCCACAATGTGAAGTGTTTTCTTTGTATTACTTTTGGGTTGTCTTCGAAGAAGATTTGTAAGACGTTAAAACCAAGATTAAAAGCGTGGTTTGACATTTTAGTTAAAATAGTAGATTTACCAACACCTGTAGGTGCTAATATAACACCAATTTCTCCTTTTGCCAAACCTCCCTTTAACAATCTGTCAATCCCTGGAATTCCTATTGGAATAGGGTGTCTGTAATCGTCCTCAAGAACTTGTTCAAGATTTGAGAATACATCTAACATTGATGTATCTTTTGCTCCAACCTGAAGGGCTGTCTTCACCATCTCTTCAAGGGTGTCGTAGTTTTCAAACTCACCCCCGTCAATGATCTTTTGTGCTTTCCCCATAACCTTTTGTAGTTCTTGTTGTTTACAGAACTTTAAAGCCTTTTCTTGAACAAATCCTACCCCATCAATCGGCGCATCTTTAATTTTCTTGATAGTATCCATAACAATCTTAGATGCAATTTCTTGTTGAAGTTCTGATTTTGTAATTTGTTCCAATGTTTCAAATGATGGTGTATGTTCGTATTTTAAATAATACTCTTTAACCATTTGAATTATTATTTTAAAATACTTGTTTTCAAAATAATTGTTTTCGATAACATCGAGAATTGAGTGTGAAAAGTCTTTGTCTACAATAATTTGATTTAAAAGTTGTAATTGAAAAGTGTTACCTAAATACTCAAAATTTTTACTAGTCGCCATATGTTTTTTTTCTCCTTTAGTAAAGATAAATAGTGTTAGTTTTTAATAAATTCAGGATAAAAATAATTAAATTTTTGACCTGAAAAAATGTCAGTAAGCTCAGCCATTATAGCTTTTAACTTTGGGCGTAGGTCTACGGTATATCTGACCTTCGGAGGGTATGGTTTGGCGTCAAACTGTCTATGACAAATTGTCATATCTCCAACTCTAATAATTAAGTTAAAATTTTCCGGACCATCAGTAATTGATGTGTTTAGAAGTTCTGGGTTTTCTAATATTTCATATTGGTTGTCCAACATGTATACCACAGATCTCATCTTTAAGTCATATTTTAGTTCTCTATAAAGACTATCGACATGATCATAAAACTCTTCAGATTTGTGAGCGTTTCTATTAAAACCTCTCACGTTAAAAAATCTTTGGACAACAATGTTGTCATTACACATTAACAAAAATTCTACTTTTGTTATATCCTGTTCTTTCATTCTTTTTTAGTTTTTTTTGTTTCTAAATTTTTGTTTTTCTTTTCTTGTTAATTTGAGAAATGGTTTTAAAAACCCTACCCAAGCGTCGTCACCCTTTGGTAAGTATTTAAAAAACCCGTCCTCCATCATCATTCGAATTAGATTTCTATGTCCTCTTCCGTCGGGATCCAACGACTCAGAATAATATAGTCCTACCAATTCTTTTTCGTCTTCATTCAAAAGTGGGTTTTCTAAGTTAACAAGCTTTTCATTTATTACAAAAAACTCATCTCCAAAAATTCCCTCCTTTGTTTTCCCACTTAATAGGTTCTGAAGTGCAATGTTTCCCTTTTCTTCTTTTAAGAGTTGTTCGCTCTTTTGTAAAATATAGGACAATTCTACATGTGATTCAAGTAGTTCAGGAAACATTTTAATTAAGGTCTTCTCACCTAGATAAAATATTCCGTCAATGTTGTCAGAACTATCTCCAGTAAGAATTTTAATTGTTTTAACATTATAATGTGGGACTTCAATATCGTGAAGTTTTATTTTATCCCCATTTTTATAATATTGTTTTGTGGATGGTGAATAAATAGATACTTTTTCCCCAATAAGTTGAGTTAAATCTCTATCGCTTGAAAATATGGTTTTTTCTTCATCTAACGACACTTTACAGTAATGAGCAATTAAGTCGTCAGCCTCTGCGTGTTCTGTCTCCAGTTGTCTTACAAACATCTCTTCAAGGTATTGTTTAACCCTTTGTTTTTGTTCGGAAAAAGATTCTTCTTTTGACTCAGTTTCAGATGGTTTACGATTCAACTTATATTTTGGATAGATTAACCTTCTCTGAGCCGATGAGGTTTTAGAATCCCAACAAACAACAACTTTGTTATAATTGTGTTCTTCTAAGAATTTACGTAGAGTATTTAAAAAATGCCATATACCACCAACGTGTTTACCTTTATGGTAAAAATCTCTCACACCATGAAATCCAATCTTTAGTAGATTGTTTCCATCAACCAATAACGTTTTTGACACTTAACTTTTTTTAAGGATTCTTACTCTTCTTCTTTCTTTTCTTTTTCTATTTTCAAATCAAAGTCACCATCAACTCCGATTATATCTTTCCAATAGTCAGCATATTCTTTTTTATACTTTTCTATTGATGATTTTTCCTCTGCAGTATCTTTACCTGGTAAAAATCCATGTGGAGTTACAATAATTCTTCCGTCTTCAAACCCAAGACCATTAATGTGGTTTTTCATAACCGACACTTTTGTTCTTGAAGCAAACTTTACAGTTCGTTTATCTTTTGTTGCCGTAATCTTTGTTGTTCCCGCACCTTTTTGATTACCAAATAAAAACACTAAAGAAGAGTTTAACCAAATTGCTTCACCACCTTTTGCTTTAATTTTGGGTTGACCGAACGGATTGTCAGGTAATTCCACCCATGGTTGATTAACAATGATTAAGGTATTTTCGAATTTAGAATCTGATTTACGAGACCCTGAAATACGTTGGTTGATACCCATACCAATTTTATCCGCTAATGTTGACGCATTATGTTGTTTACCACCTTTACCTTCATAAGTCATCTTACAAGGAACTGATCCAACTGAATCCCATAAGAAACATAACGAATAGTCTAATTCACCTTTCTCTTGTGCGTCCAATAACTCATTAATATAATCTGTTATTTGTTCAATATAATCAAAGTTATTATTAAAGATGTAAAATCCGTCCCAATCTAATTCACCTGTTTCAGTGTCAACAACCTCATCACAATCAAAACCCATAAGTTTTGCGTGTTCAAAAGACCATTTTTGTTCTGTAATAATGAACACAGGAAGAATACCTTTCTTTTGTGCATCAACTGCGGTTTTAACCAACGCTGTTGTTTTACCTGTATCGGAGTGACCCAATAACATATTAAGGTGTCCAATTGCAGGACCTGGTAGTCCAACCGCATCTAAAAATTCTGATCCAAGATCAAAAAATCTTTGTGGTTTATATTTTGCCGATGTAGAAAATTTTTTCTTAACCGAACTAAAGTCATTTTTTTTCAGTGCCATATTTTTTTGTTTCTATATAAAATATAGATAAAAAAACGGGAACAATAAACTGCTCCCGTTCTGTTTTTTTCAATAAATTAGAATGGTAATTCTTCGTCGATTTCGTTGTTTACTTGTGGGTCTGCAATTTCATTAATTGAAACTGTTTTTTTACCTCCCATAGAAACTTCTGAAGTTTCGTTGTTAGAATAAGCGTATCCGCCCTTTTCAGAATCCCAACGTGGAGTTTCTCCTCGTGCAATCGCCTCAAGATATTCAACAGGTTTTTTAGAATACACATCTTCCCAAGTCATTTCATTTCCAACCCAATCATTCATTTCAGTTGATTCTTCAGAGATTGGTGATGGGTCATCATACATAACTGTTTGAATTACTGTGTATGTTGCTCCTTTTGGTGTTTTTGCCTTTGTTAGTTCAAGGATTAAATCACGTCCATTATCAGGATCTGTAATATCTCCTTTTGCCTTCCAAATAGGGATGATTTTATCAAGAATACCTTCTTGTTTGTAATTGTGTTTAAATCTCCAAAACTTAACACCATCTTGTTCGTTATCACGATCAATAACTTTTACAATATAAAACTTACGAGCTTTGTATTGTTTTGCAAGTTCTTTGTCTGATTCTCTTCCTGTGGACATAAGTTCTTCATAAACTTCATTTATAGGAGATCTCTCATTGTCATTTTTTCCCGGATCAAAAAACTTTTGCCATTTTCCATCTACTTGGATTTCGTGGAACCATACTTCTTTAAAAGGAGAAGAACCATCTGTAGTAGGTAAAATTCGAATTCTTCGTTGCCCTTGTTTTTCATTGTCTTTCAAAAGAGCTGCGAAATATTTTTTCATTCTTTCTTCTTGTGTCATTTTTGAGGTGGAAGAAGACCCACCTTGTTTTGCGTTTTCATACTGTGCTAAAACCGCGTCTAAAACATTTGTCGCCATGTGTTATTAAAAATTAAAAGTTTATATGTAAGAATTATAGGTGTATAAAAAGTTATAGTCAAATAGTGTTGTAAAAAAATTTAAGGTCGATTATTTCGACCTTAAATTTTATGAGTTAAATCTGTTTAAGAACATATCGTCTTCGTCTTCCATAGGAGCATTAAACGATTGTTCAACGTCTGATGGGCTAAAATTTTCAACCTCGTCTTGGGTTAATACGTATTCATTTTTTCCTGTCATTTCCATTTCATCTTTCTTCTCATCAAAGAAATCTGCTAAGTTTTGTTTGTATGGTCCAGAATCTAAACTTCTAAGTGCCAATTTTTCTTGTGGTGTTTTTGGTCTGTATTTCTCTAATTTACTATCAAGACTATCGATTTTAGAAACTAAAGAATCCATTTCGGCTAGCTTATCTTCCATGTTTTTAATTTGACCAAACAAGTTTTCAAAATACTCTTCTTGTTTATCCGCCATAGTTTTTTGAGTATCAACTAAATCTGTAATATCCAATTCTTCGGTTCCTTCTTCTTCACCTCCTTCTTCACCCTCCGCAGGGATTTCTTCAACATCAGGATCAGCCGCAACATCAATAGGTGTTGGTTCAGCTCCTGCTGGAGGTGGTGGAGGTATTGCTCCCGCCGCCGCAGGGTCTGCCGGTGGTGCTCCCGCCGCTGCAGGATCTAATGGAGGTGGTGGTGGAACGTCTTGCTCCATTATATAGTTATTGATAGATTTATATCTAGCAATTTCATTTAATATTTTTTCATCTAAACTCATCTTATCCGTTTAATAATGTTTTTATACCTTGATTGGTCTCTACTTGTATTTTTTTAAATGTCTTCATAGTGTTGTCAACTCTTTCAATAAGACCATCTTTCATTCTTACGGTGTAACAATCACCGGTGTCAAGATCACAAACTTGTTTTGTTCCATCTCCCATGTCTTTCTCAGATACTCTTGTATTTTTACCCAAGTAGTTGTCTAATATTAGTTTAGTATTCATAGTTATTTTTATTTATAAATATCACTTGTTAATTAAAGTATCAAAAAGATTGTATGCTTTTTTGAATTCCGCGATTAATTTGTCGTATTGTTTTCCTTCGTTTTTTTCAATTTGGGTATAAACGTCAGCATTTTGGTTTAAAGGGTAATGTGATACGTATTGTTTAGCCAAATTACTAATACTTGATAATGTTGGGTCATTTGGATATTTTTGATTGAAGGCTCCCGCATCCTGAACTAAGAACGTGTTAATCCCTTGGATTTTATCTAAAACAAAATTAACAAAATCAGGTAGTGATCTAAAAC
>Ga0114977_10000892_pt1 | contig 19840 bp, 16 predicted proteins | sample S_130805_MF_Meta_FD_87026 | JGI IMG/M metagenome (GOLD analysis project Ga0114977, IMG submission 87026) | Freshwater microbial communities from Lake Simoncouche, Canada to study carbon cycling - S_130805_MF_MetaG | ecosystem: Environmental > Aquatic > Freshwater > Lake | place: Lake...
ATTTCGTGGACATGTCAACTTACGCACAGTCCTTTGATATGGTCAGTTCCGGACAGTTTGAGGTTTGGTCGGGCGATCCTGGCTTTGCTTTGTTTACACAAATATGTGCAAAGACCATGTCTGTTGACGGATACTTTTTAGTTTGTTCTTTTTTATACATAGTTCCCGTTTTCATTGCTACTCGGTTAGTGCATAGTGAATGGGCATTTACGGCATTACTGACGTTTGCTGGCGGATTTTCATTCTACAGTTATGGCGTAAACGGTATTCGAAATGGTATTGCCACTTCTTTGCTGCTCTACGCCTTTTCATACCATAAGCGGAAGTTGGTGATGCTAATGCTCATGGCTATTGCCGTCAGCTTTCATACATCAGTCGTAATTCCTGTAGTAGCTTTTCTCGCATGCTGTATTTATGTTAACTTTGGACTTTACATAACTATTTGGGCTGTGGCGCTTTTGACATCTATTTTATACGGCGAGTCTGTTTCTTTACTTGTCGGTAACATTATATCACTGGGGAGTGAAGAGCGCTTATTAAAATACACTGCCGACGCCGGCTTTGGCGCAGACAAAGGCGGATTTCGTCTCGACTTCGTAGTGTACGGAATCCTGCCGGTTATCATCTCTTACACTTTGGCCGACAAAGTAATCCGAAATGATAAATTTTACCGACGGTTAGTCGGAGCTTATCTATTAACTAATGCATTTTGGCTACTTGTCATGTATGCTGCATTTTCTAACCGCTTCGCATATCTTTCTTGGTTTATGATGCCTTGGATTGTGATTTATCCTTTTATACCTAAAAAATACTCTCCTATCGAAGAGCGCGCTTTTTGGAGACCAATCATGCTTCCCGCAGCAATCGTCGCACACTACTGCTTTACGTACGTCATGCAAATGTTCGTCTACCGTAGCAGGGGCTGAATGAAATGGCGACGAAGCTTCTTTATATTCTAACTGCACCGCAAATGTGCGGATTTCTGCGAGGACAAGTAGCTTTTTTGAGTAAAGCGGGATTTCATATTACACTTTGTGTTCCTGAAAAAACGGATTCAGTACTTTCGTTGTCAGTTGAAGAAGGAGCAGATGTTGTCCTTTGTCCTATGCAGAGGAATATTAGGCTTGGATGCGATTTCGTTAGTTACTTGCGCCTCACAAAAATAATTCGGGATATACGGCCAGATATTACGGTCACTATTGGGCCTAAGGCAGGACTACTTGGCGGGCTCGCCGCTGCCACCTGCCAAGTGCCCTGCCGCATACAGACAAAATGGGGAATTCGACTTGAGACAACGAAAGGGTTGCTACGCCAGTTACTTATTTTGGCTGACAAAATAGCCGCAACCTGTGCCGATCTTGTGCTTTGCGATAGTCATAGTGGTAGGACGCGCGTAGTTGAGCTTGGACTTGCACCATTAAACAAAGTTCGGGTCGTTGGTAATGGGTCAGCCAATGGAATTGATACGGAAAGATTCAAAGTTTCGTCTAACAATTTAGACGCAGGCAAAGCCTTGCGTGAAAAACTTGGGGTTAGGCAAACGGATCCGCTAGTAGGCTTTGTAGGAAGAATTAGTCAGGACAAAGGCCTTTCAGAGTTGAAAGATGTATGGCCAATTATCTTATCCGAGTGTCCAATAGCAAAGTTGGCAATCGTTGGAGACCTTGAGCTTTCAGCAAAAGACAAAATTACATATTCTGAACTCATTTCTCTTCCTGGCGTTAAGCCACTAGGGCACATCGCAAAACTTGAGCAAGTCTTCTCTGCCTTTGATATTTTATTACTTCCATCGCATCGCGAGGGATTTGGTGTTGTTGTGATAGAAGCCGCATGTCTCGAAATTCCGACAGTAGGATTTCAGGTCACAGGCATGGTAGATTCGGTGCTTTCCGGCGTTACCGGGAAACTGGTCAAGCTTGGTGATGTTGAAGCCTTGGGAAAGGCAGTCATATCTTATTTACGAGACCCAGAATTGCGTAAGATTCATGGTCAAAGAGCTAGAGAGCGCGCATATACTCTATATAAACAAGAGTTTGTTTGGCACGAATACTTAAAAATCTACAAAGGCCTAGCCGCAGAAGCCGGTTTTCATACATCAATAAAACAATGAGTCTCCTAGGCCCAAGAGTTTCTGTGCTAATGGGAATCTACAACTGCTCACCCACACTCGAAGAGGCTATAGACTCAATACGTAAGCAAACATTCACTGACTGGGAGCTTGTACTATGCGACGACGGCTCAACAGATGGCACCTTAGCTAAAGCCAAAGCTTTGGCAAATAATGAAGCCCGCATTCGTGTAATCCAAAATTCCCAAAATCTTGGACTTGCCAAGACCTTGGACCACTGCGCCTCCGTGGCGCGTGGTGAATATTTTGCGCGTATGGACGGGGATGATCGTTGCTCGCCTGAGCGCTTCGCGAAACTTGTGGGAGCACTCGACACACACCCAGAGGTTGCTGTAGTCAGTTCTTGGATGAGCAGTTTTGACGAAGATGGAATATGGGGCTTAGTGCGAACCAAGGAGCACCCTGAGCCTCGAGATTTTGTTCGCGGTTCGCCTATTTGCCATGCTCCCTGTATGATGCGTCGCGATGCCTTTGAGGCAGTTGGTGGATATGGTGGAGAACGTTGGCTAATCCGAGCAGAAGACTATCATCTTTGGTTCAAATTTTACGCCAAGGGCTATCGGGCACTAAATCTACAGGAACCTCTTTACAGCATGCGTGACGACCGAAATGCTCAAGCACGCCGCACACTGCAATCGCGGATAAACGAGGCCATTGTCCGCTGGCGAGGCTTTAAGATGCTGGGATTATCTTGGCTATATCGGCTGTGGGCTATTCGCCCATTAATTATCTGGGTAACACCTTCATTTCTTTACAACTGGTTGCGCCGAAGGCGGCAGGCATCCTAAGCCTCTTCAATAAAGCGACGACAGGAAGCACGTAGCTTGTCTGCCATCTCTACATGTTGTGTGAGATTGGCAGGTATACGTGTGCCGTCCAAAGGACAGTTATCGCCAAAATTCGTTCTAGCTCGTCCATCGGATGCGAAGTCAATGCGGTTGAACAAATCGAGCAGCCCGTCGAAGCGACATGTATCGATGATATTATCAAATGCATTCAAGAAAATCACTGGCGTTCCCATCGCCAAACAAGGCAAGGCGCAGTGAATGCGAGAGGTGACGACCAATTTTGCATGAGCATAGCGACGAAGACATGCCTCTGCGCGGGCAAATCTAAGTTTGTCTGATTCCCCAATCGAAGGAAGCTCTTGGGTAATCTCTACCATAGATTCCAAATAGTCTTTCGCAAACGCTCGCCGTAGAAGCTTGCGACGGCGACCGAGTTTCAAAATTTCACCCTTCACGATTGAACGCACAAACCCACGAGGCGACACGAGAATCCGCTGTAGTGATGGTAGATTGAAGAACGGATCTACGAGAATGGTCTCTCTCCTTACAGGATTAACATTGGCATAATTAGACAAAGTCAGTGTTAAGCAACCTGTGAAATAAGCCTGGATACCCTTGGCGCGTAAAAGCGAAACCGTGTGATGGTCGCGACAACCGATGGGCGAGTGCTTCCGGAGATACTCTATCCCCCGTGGAGATAAAATACGTTCAGCAGCGCTACTGTTAATGTGGAAAGAGACAAAGTGCGGGATAATGGATGCAGAGGGAGTCCAGTTCGCTGCATTATGCGTAAACCAACCATTCATAATCATCTTAATCGGCGGCCCGCTGTAATCGGCTAAATGTTCGCGGTTAAGCAAAGCGTCGACGCGCGGTAGATATTGCCGTGCGGCTAAACTCTGAACATGGTCGCCTAGGTTGTAATACCCAGCACCTTCTTTATAAGTGAGTAGTCCGTATAACATCAGCGTAAAGTTTTCCGAATTCTGTCGGCTATAAAACGATAAATGCGGTAAAGGCGTGGGAGTTTCACGCGCGCAATAAACTTAAGTCGCGCTAATTCATCACGTAATGGGCTCAAATTCGAAGCTAGGGCTTTGTTAATTTCGCCACTAGCGATTTTTTTAATAAACCGTTCTTCATCCTCTGCGTCGGCTAATACAAAATATTTTTTCTGCTTTAGCGCTGTATTTGCGGCGCTTGATATTTCCTGCCAAAAGGTAATAAGCCCGCGCGAAGGTCGTATAGTCTTCATGAGCTTAAATATGTTTGCATAAGTAACCTCATACATAGGCAGGCCAAAATCTCGCGGATCTGCGCCAGATAAAATAATGTTAAGAATTGTTCGGTAACACTTTTCACAATGCCCACAGTTGCCATCTCGCTGCACTTCCGAGTAACAAACGCGCAGTTGAATTCCTTGATTAGTCTTTGCAGCCGTTAGGACAACGAGTTCGGCTTTTTGCTGTCGCGAAAGACTGGCTGCATCATGAATACATCTTACCGCATCCCAAGTCAGCTTTTGGTCAATTTCTAGCGTCGAACCCCATGACATCGGGATGTTGTAGCTGGAAGCTATATAGCACAACTTAGCACCAACTATAGCGCTAAGTGGAGCAAGAAGACCAAGCAAAGCATGACCATGTTGTACGCGCCCCCACCAACTGAATAGCAAAACAGCATCAACGTCATCCGCATAAAATTCTCTAAGGTTTGATACGATAATACTACGCTCATAATTAGCTGAAATCGGTGTAGTCGAAATATGCCGCAGGCACTGCTCCCATTGCACGTAATCGTCTAATGTTATATCTGCCCCTTTTACTGTGACCAAGACAAGCGGCTCTTGCATATGACGAAGCAGGCTGGCTGTTGCATCAAGTCCGCCGCTAAAAAGCATGAGGTGCTTATCGCCCTTAATTTCATTGGTGACTAACTGCTTAGGCCTGACGCCAAAATCTTTAACCTTGCCTGAATACATACGAGCAAATGCCTCGCGTGATCCAGGTCGCGAAGACGCAAAAGAGCTATCGAGTTCTGGTACATGCACATCAAATCCAGCAAACCAGCCGATCGGCTCAAAGTTGGTTACAAATGGGATAGCCAAAATAGACCTAGGGCAGGCTGAGACGTCACGGTCGTAGATAATGAAAAACGATGGTCGGTCTTTAAAAAACCGAACTGCAGCCCCTGTCGCCTCATAGTAATAGTCAACGCGGCGGCCGTCTTCAGACAGTATGATATCTTTTAGAAGCAACATGGCTTAAGAGTGAATCCTACGTCCGAGTTTCTTAAACGAAAACAGTCCCGCACCCAATGGAACGATCCAAGTAATCGCCAATTGAATAGCTTCGATCCTAACTAAGAAGTGGCTGGCAAACAAAATCGCGAGCAACAATAGGGCAACTGCTGCTAAAATAAAGTTGGATTTACTAACGCACTGTCCGGCTAAAAACGGCAAGGTAAGTGCCAAAAGGAGTGCTGAAGTTAAATGAAGTGCAGCAAATGCCCATGCGCAACCAACTAAGCCAAGTGATGGAGCAAGTATTGCAATAAGAGTGAGCCCAATGGATGTAGCCATGAGTTCAACGGCAAAACTTGTTTTACCTTTATGTTTGGCGAGTAAAGCAAGCCGAAGCGGGGAGCTCAAAATTCTTCCGATCACGCCTAGCGACATAATAACAAGCACATCTGTTGCCTGAGAAAACTTATCTGAGTATAGCCAATGGATCCAAAACTCCGAGAAGGCTGATAAAATTGCGAGGGCCGGAGCCGCCAATAATAGGGCTACTTCGATTTGGGCATTCATCTCCGCGTCAAATCTTTTAGGCTCTTCCGCATGCGCAACTAGCCGAGGGTATAAATCTGCACTCATCACGCCCAGCACAAAAGTCACGGCAACGCCAGCAAGCGCAAAGGCTGCTTGGTATTGACCAAGTAATTCAATGCCGATGAAACGAAGTAAGATGACGCGCTCAAAATAAGGACTTAAAGTGCCCACAATGCCTGTAGCCATAATTGGCAAACCAAAGGCAATAAGTAGTTTGGCTTCGTGCCGGCTTTCTTCGCGTGAACAATGTACGTCAGCGATTTCTATTTTACGAGAATACCACCAGGAGATTAGCAGCCCGGCTCCAGCCGAGGTCACAACTGCGGGAGCGATACCATCCAAGCCCAAAATATATACACATGGGAGTGAGGTCACTAAAGCAGCCAACGATCCGCCAAGACTGATGCGCATGAAGTGCCCAAGCTGTCTAGTCCCAGTGACGACGCAGCCCTGACCCGTTGTCAACGCGCGAAAAAGTACCGCAAGACCCAACAGCGCAATCGGCCAAATGTAGCTCGGGGCTTGGTCACCAAATGTGAATCTCGCAATTAGCAAAGAGCATGCTGCAGTAAATATCGCGCCAGCGAGTCCTGTGATCCAAGTTGTCCGCCGCAGCGTTTTAACGATTTTAGAAACTCGGGATGTATCGCCTGCCGCATGACTCGAAGCAATTTGTCGAATGCCGCTCGTACCAAGGCCAAAGCTAAAAGTTGCACCGATTACTTCGACGATTTGATTAAAAATTCCAAAGAGCGCAATACCAGAGGGCCCAAGCAGCACCGCGATGACTTTTGTTCGCACAAGCCCAATGGCCATATTTGCAACCGACCCGCCACCCAAAAGGACAGTGTTACGGATAATCCCGAAGTAATCGGGATACGGAGCTTCCTTTTTTTCAGACATCACAGTTTGGGAACTAAATCCAAAACCTTTTGGGCCTCAGACAGATTTCCGTACTCCCTCTCTACCGCCGTCTTAGCTAAAACACTGCACAAGACTTTATCTGAACTTAATAGCTGAATCCCTTCAACAAGGCCATCGATGCCGGCAGGGACTATATATCCATCTGCACCATGTTCGATTTGACTTCGGACAGTAGAGAAATCCGAAACTAGGACAGGCTTGCCGAGCATTTGTGCTTCCCGGATCGAAACTGCCTTACCCTCGTAGCGTGACGGCTGGATATAAATATCACAGGCTTTCATGTAGGGGTAAGGATTTTCGCGAGATCCGAGTAATATGAATTCTTCCCTGACGCCGAGTTCATCGATTTTTCGGCGGATAAGCGACTCATCTGGACCGAAACCAATGATATACCACCTAAACTTTAGCCCTTTATCCTTAAGCCTACGAGCAGCTCCTACAGCGAGATCAAAACCTTTTTGATGTGTAACGCGCCCTACTGAACAAAGGATTAAATACCCCTTTAACTTAGCTTCGTCCATTTCGCTCGAATTTAGTTCGCCAGCTCGTAGGCGAACCCAGGCCGAATCGAGTACATTTTCGATAACAACGACACGACTCGCTAAATCTGGGAAAACTTTTGCGAAAGACGTGGCCACATCTGTCGACACTGCTACGATTTTATCCATTTTCTCCCACGCTTTTTGCTCAAAGCCCACGGCAACGCCCGTTTCTACAGATGTGTAATCGGTGTGAATCCAGCCGACTTTACGCCGGGCATTCACTTTCTCGGCAACAAAATCATGGGGCATCATAAAGCTAATCGCCAGGTCATATTTCGTGCCCAATGGCGGCAACATCGGTAGCGCATAGCGATGTGAGCGTGCCAACAGAAAGCCCTTTGGTAGGCCTAGTAGTCGCCTTAATGCAATAATACCACGCGCAAAAATACGGGCGACTCCGATTAGAAACCCAGTGCCTGTTAGCGCATCTTTCATTGGCGCCATTAGCATTTCGTAAGCTACGCAAGTTGGTAAGATTTTCACCCATTTAGGTACATGGTCGAGCAACTCTCCACGCACCTCGTATAACTGCAGGTCAACGTCTAGTTTGGCTGGATCTAGAACGCGCAAAAGTCCGACGAGACTGCGTTCAACTCCGCCAATATGCATATTGTGTGTGAAGATTAAGATCTTCGGCTTGGTATGGCTCATTTTACTCAGGTTTGAATATCTAGCTTAAAGGACGCCCTAACAACTTGCCTATACACCATCTAGCAGTGCCAAACGCCTTAGCTATAAGGCGGTGAGTGCAGACAGGCGCCCACCTAAAAACTTTCTCTGCCAGTCTTAAGTGCAGTGGCTTTGATCGTTTTCCCCGACTCGTCCAGCTTCCATCAAAATGATGGGTGACAAAAGTATTATGCCAAAAGTTCGGCGTGCACAAAATGTAGCTGGGGTAAATTATTAAACCTTCGGGCAAGCTTTGTTGGGTATCTTCCATTTTTACACCGTAATTTTCTCTCACTATTGCCGAGACAATTAAAGTATTGGTGACATCTTCACCGTCCGAGCACTTAGGGTCGTCGTAATATGAAAGACACTTTTGAATAAACGGATGAGCTGGCTCGGCGCCAAAGCACGCGGTGAATGGCTGAAGGCTGTCAAAAAACCTCTCGAAGCCGATAAATGCGGAATTTTCCAGAAGCGGATCTAGCGAAACATGTACTTCACAGTCAGTATCAAGATAGATGCCGCCATAGTTATAAACGGCCCACATTCGTACGTAGTCAGAGAGAAATGCCCACTTACGTGCCTTATGCATAGCGGTGGCAAATGGGTGAGAGCCTAAATCAAAAGTTTTTTCATTCCACTCACAGAGTTCGTACTGCGGTAATTTTTCTTTCCATGTTTTTATACACCGTCCGACTAAATCGGGCTTAGGCGCTTCTCCAAACCAACAGAAGTGAATCTTCCTCGGGATGGCCATGGTACTATTGGATAGACGCCTCAAGAATCTGCCGGATTCGATGACTTGCGGTGCCATCGCCGTAAGGGTTACCAATACTACTTCGCTTTAAATACTCAGATTTATCTTTTAGGAGTATTAGAGCTTCGCGAAGAATTTTTTCTGGGTCTGTGCCTACTAGGCGACAGGTTCCGGCCGCAACACCTTCTGGCCTCTCGGTGGTATCTCTCATAACTAATACTGGCTTTCCTAGAGACGGGGCCTCTTCTTGAACTCCCCCCGAGTCACTAAGCAAAAAATGGCATCGATTCATAAGCCAAACAAACTCTTCATAGGCAGCAGGTGGCACCAAACAGACACGTGGATTATCACCAAGGATGCGCTTCACGGGTTCTTGTACCAATGGGTTTAGGTGAACCGGGTAAAGCACGCCCACATTGGGATGAAGTTGTGTAAGCCGGTTAATTGCGTCGCAAATCCGCTCAAATCCGCCGCCGAAAGATTCACGGCGGTGTCCGGTGACAAGTATCCATGGATGTGCATCGCTTTCGAGATAACGATCCGCAAAAGTTTTGGGTATGCCCACTTTTGTGGCTACTGCAGCTGGAGTTAGCGCAGCGGCACGCTGCACATCGCGCATTCGGAGAAGAGCGTCTATAACAGAATTACCTGTCACATGGCACGCTTCTGCACGAATACCTTCCCTTATTAAATTAGCCTTCGAAACTTCGGTTGGGCAAAAATTCCAAGTCGTTAGCGGCGAGGTAAGGCGCCGATTCATCTCTTCAGGCCAAGGTGACATCATATTGCCTGTGCGCAGGCCAGCTTCAACGTGACCGATGGGAATGCGCTGGTAGAAGGCAGCAAGCGCTGAGGCGAGAACAGTCGTAGTGTCGCCCTGAACAAGGACGGCCACGGGCTTATGCTCAGAAAGCCAATCGTTAGCAGCCGTAATAACGCGAGCTGTAAGATCAGGCAAAGTTTGTCCGGGTCGCATTAAGTTAAGATCGTAGTCTGGCTTAATGCCGAATGCGGAGAGGGTTTGGTCTAACATCTCTCGATGCTGACCAGACGACACAAAAATTGGCTCCAGTAACTTCGACTTCTTAAGCTCAAAATAAATAGGCGCCATTTTGATACACTCGGGGCGCGTTCCTGCGAATATAGCTATTTTTTTCATATTTATTTTAAAGGCGTACTCCCTCTTGCTTTTGAAGAGTTTCGTGAGCAAAGGCACAGCTATGTGCTAAAATTTAACGCTCTTGCACCAGGACTTGTTGGCGAGATACCAGTCGACGGATTTCTGGAAACCATCTTCCGGAGCGATTTGCGGTTTCCAGCCCAAGAGCCGTTCAGCTTTGGAAATATCGGCCCAAGTTTCCTTGATGTCGGCGATATGGAATGGCTTAAGGTCGATGACGGCTTTCTTGCCGAGTGCGTTCTCGATGAAGGCGATAACCGTCTGAAGGGTGATAGGGTTCCGTCCGCCACCGAGGTTGATGATTTCGTAGCCGAGTGGCTTTGTAGCTGCGATGGTACCGCGAGCGATATCGTCGACGTATGTGAAGTCGCGCGATTGTGAGCCATCGCCCATTAGCTCCAGCGGCTCGCCAGCTTCGATCCACTTAATGAACCGGAAGATGCTCATGTCAGGGCGACCAGCAGGACCGAACACTGTGAAGTAACGGCAGACCGTCGTATCTATACCGTAGAGCTTGTGGTAGCTATAGGAGAGAAGCTCTGCGGCCTTCTTTGTCGCCGCATAAGGCGAGAGCGGAGTGTTAACTGGCAAGTCTTCCGTAAACGGCATCTCGCAACCGGCGTAGAGCGACGAAGTTGACGCGAGTACCTGCTTCTTCACCCCATACTTCCGCATACACTCGAGAATATTGAGGGTGCCGCCCGCGTTGGTGGTCAGATAGACATGCGGGTTCTCCATCGAGTAGCGCACCCCTGCCCTTGCGGCCAAGTTGAGAACAGCGTCGAACTTGAACTCGGCGAAGAGGCGATCAAGGGCGGCGAGGTTTTCGATGTCGACCGCTTCGAAAACGAAGCGGCTTGGCTGAACAGCTGAACGGCTGAACGGCTGAGCAGAAGATGCGGTATTGCTGGTTAGCTGGTTAGCTGGATAGCAGGTTAGCCTGCCCGCGTCGGCATATACCGAGCGGGCCGGGTCGGATCCAAGCGGACGGGCCGCGGGGCCGAGTAGGCGCGATAGGCGCCAGTCTTTTAGACGGACGTCGTAGTAGTCGTTGAGGTTATCAACGCCGACAACTTCGTGCCCTGCTTCGAGCAAGAGCTCGCAAGTACGGGAAGCAATGAATCCGGCGGCTCCGGTGACGAGGTAGAGCATGGGAATTTAAGAGATGAAAGCAGGAAGGAGCAGGCGGGAAGAGAGACTAAAGACTAACGACTAAAGCAGTGAGCGGGAAGTGTGTGATGACTAACACCGCTAGCACCGCTCATACCGCTAATCAGCTATTTGGCGTGCTGATTGGCTTACTTCCTAGTTAGCAGGTTAGCTGGTAAGCCGGTTAGCTAGTTAGCGATGTTGGGGACTCTTCCCATACTCAAGGTGGTCGGCGTCGGCGTCTTCATTCAAGGCGAGCCAGGCGAGAACCAGGGCAAGTAGTGTGAGCACCGGTGTGAAATAGAAAATGAAATCCAAGGTGGCATGAAGTAATAAGACAGTGACCCCTGCGCAGAGTGCCAGCAGTGATCCTGATCGTCGGCGCCAGGCGTTGCGAATTCGGAAGCCAAACCAAATTAACAGAGGCACGAGAATCGCACAGCCAGCGATGCCCCACTCGAGCAGCGCTTGCAGCCAATCGCTGTGTGCAAAGTTGGCGCGGGCCCAGAGTTTGCCTTTGCTATCTACGAACTCTGGTTGTTTGGCGAGGTACTCAGGGGACGTCCATCGGTACGACCCTGCGCCCCAACCGTAAATCACTTTGCTTGTGTCACCTGCGTCGAGTTGGGCATAAGTTGCACGACGAATCGGCGCTCGATCGTCTTCGCCGGTTCGTATCAGCTGCTCTTGCTTCTGCTCGATACGTTTATAGAGCACACCTAGATCGGCCGTCGTAATAACCATATAGCCTAGCAGCAGACTGCAGCCAAGAATCGCTAAAGCAGGTACCGGTGAAAGCGAGTTGTGGACGTTGCGATCTAAGAAGTAAAGCGTGGGGGCCACACAAAGAAGCATACTGGCCCCAATCATAGCGCCAGTACTTATGGTGCTGGCAGCGGCAATCAATAAGAGCGCAAAGAGGAATCCAGAAATCAGGTGGGGTCCGCCACGATCTGCACGTTCGCCTTTCTTGCTGATCAAGTGCGAGGTGAGGGCCAGTACCAGAGCGGCTGCCAAATAGAAATAGATGCCGGCGTGATTACGGTACACGAACGGCCCGAAGGGTGCATGATGCGCAAACCAAGGCTTGAAACCTAAAAATTCTCGCGCCGTAGACGAAGCAACGACATTACCCACAATCGCAATGGCGAGTGCATTAACACCAACCACCCAGGCAATCTTGGTTAAAACACGACGACGGGTGACGGCGATGTGGAGTGCACAAAGCAACATCCATGGACCAGAGAAAATGAGGATCTGCCTCCAGCCATTCATGCCACCCGGGTCGTTATCGCCAATAAATGGCGCATCCAAACCTGCAGGTAACCAGCTGACGGGATCTTGCGGCAGAACTCGCCAGATGAAATCACGCTCCACTACCAAGCCCCAAGGATTCAGCGACTGGATGACGATATAGGTAAAGAGTGCTAAACCGATCCAGAAGGGAGGGAAGTTAAGGAGGCGACGGCTTGCAAACGTCTGCAGACGAAAGAGCGCGATGAATATCAAGGCCAACAACACACCCAGTCCGACCATCAAGCCGCGAAGACCCCACTGCTCAAACTCAACCGGTGGCAACGCTTGCTTTGGTAAAAGCTCAAGTGTCGAGGCGCGCTGATCGGCAAGATTACTCCAATCGAGGGCGCCGAAAGCGACAGCGACAATGGCCGCAATCACGACTGCAGCGGCAAAATCTTTCCAAAAGGAAACGACGAGGGGTGATTTACTGTCCTTCGGCAATAATGCGAAGAACAGCGCAAGTGTTCCTAATGCAAAGCTCGTCCATTGCGTCCACAAGACAACGCCGCCCCAGGCCCAGCCTGTAAAGACGAGCATGAGGGTCGCAACGAGTGCGACGTTGTTTTCACGGGTGAGGGAGGGCATGGAGGCGCAGGCGGAGCCTGCTGGTGTCGCGAGCGCGGCTCGCTGGTGGCGCGGGTAAAACCCGCTGGTGTCGCGACATGAGTCGCTGGTGGCGCAGCCTATTGGCTGCTGGATATTTAAATGAACGACTAATCAGCGAAAGAAAAGTGATGTCTTTTACCAGCAGCTTTTAGCTGCGACACCAGCGGATTCTATCCGCGACACCAGCCGGCCGTAGGTCCGGCGACACCAGCATAGCCTCATGCTATGCGACACCAACGGGTTTACCCGCGACTTCAAACTATCCCAGCCTGATACACATCGTGGATCCGAACAAGGCCGAGGCATTTATTTGTCTGCGGATCAGTCACAGGTAGCACAGAAATTTGTGAGGGGCGGTCTTCCATCAAGCGAGCGGCGTCGCCGAGCGACATCGCCGCATACGCACGTACAGGCTTGGTTGTCGCGAAATCAACCGCCTTGTGGGCAAGCAGATTACCTTCCTTGGTAAGCGCTCGGCGCAAATCACCATCTGTGAGAATGCCGGCGAGAGTGCCGTCGTCCGCAATAAGTAGTGCCGCGCCGAGCGGGAACTTCGTCATCGCAATAACCGTATCACGCAAAGAGGCATCGGGCTTCACGGCAGCACATTTATCAATCGGGCGCATGACTTCGCCAACCGACAGCAGAAGGTTACGTCCCAATTGTCCGGCTGGATGGAATCGTGCAAAGTCTTCTTTCTTAAAACCGCGCTTCACCATCAGTCCTGCGGCAAGCGCATCACCGAGAGCCAACATGAGGAGTGCACTGGTTGTCGGCACAAGACCCAGTGGATCCGCTTCAGGGTGTGCACCAATATCGAGAACCAAATCCGATTTCACTGCCATCGGGGAATTCACATTACCAACCATGGCAATGAGCGGTGATCCAAAACTACGGAGAACAGGGACGAGCTGCACGAGTTCGGCGGTCGTACCCGAGCGCGAAAGGAGCAAGATAGGGTCACCGGGCTGCAGGATGCCTAAATCACCATGAACTGCATCCGTCGCATGCAGGAATACGGCGGGAGTGCCCGTGCTGCAAAGTGTCGCGGAAATCTTTTGGCCGATGAGGGCAGATTTGCCGACACCAGTGACGATGACCTTGCGGCCAGGCTGAGCGAGAATGGCAACGGCTTTTTCGAAGGACTGATCGAGACGATGCTCAAGGTCAGCAAGTGCAGCAGATTCAGCGCGGAGGAGTGCGCGGGCGGCTTCAATAGGCGTCATGATTGTATTGGGAATTCTTTGTGTAGCTAAGCAGCTGAGTAGCTGATCGGCTGAACAGCTGAACAGAGTTGAAATGCAGCTATGGTGAGAGATTGTGTCGCACTGCGAGAACGAACGCAGGCAGAAAATGAAGGGAAATAGATGAGGTACTATCCTTGGCAGATGATGCCTGCAGGTCGATTGCCTTTGGATTAAAACTGCCTGATGGATGCCAACAACGCTACACGAAGCAGACGAATGACTTTTAGACTACTTGAGTCATGGAAGGAGGCGCGCGCACTGGCCATAGCCGTATATAAACAGACCGATCAAGAGCCCCTCAGGAGGAGCTGGAGTCTTTGCGACCAGATGCAGCGCGCTGCGGTGTCTATACCGTCGAATATTGCTGAAGGCGAAGACCGTGGAACCAACAAGGACTCGCTTCGTTTCCTATACATCTCGAAAGGGTCTTTAGCAGAGTTGCGGACTCAGCTTGATATTGCACAGGCCACTGGAAGGCTCAGCGAAGCGAATTACTTGACGTTGGAGTCTAAGGCTGAGCATGTCGGCAGACTACTAGACGGAATGATTCGAAAGCGGCTTGAGCGTGAACGCATGGCTTAAACCATCCTACTCCTTACCCCTGTTCATATTCCCTGTTTTCCTGTTCAGCCGTGCAGCTGTTCAGCTAGTCATCGGTTTCCCAACAGCCCACAGACGCAGTCCGGCAGCACGCACCGCTTTATGGTCTACACAGTTACGTGCATCAAAGACCCATGCACCCGACTGCATGCTCTGGGCGAGAGTGACCCAATCAAGCGTACGGAAAGCATCCCAGTCTGTAACCACCACGGCGGCATCAGCACCTTTACAAGCATCGGCGACCGTATTGGCGTAATGACAAGCCGCGGCGCGCGGAGAGTCTTTTAGATCAGCCAAGATTTTGGCATGCGAGACCTTAGGGTCGTGGACGACTAGCTCTGCGCCGGCGGCAAGAAGTTCAGTGCACACCGTAACCGAAGGTGCCTCGCGGGTGTCGTTGGTGTCTTTCTTAAACGCAAAGCCGAGAACAGCGATACGCTTGCCCTTAACAGTTCCGCCCAAGTTCTTGATAACCGTCTGCGCAACACGTCGCTTCTGCCACTCGTTGATTTCGACAACCTGCTGCCAGTAAGCGGCAACCTCAGGCAGGCCGTGGTGTTCGCAGAGGTAAACCAAGTTTAAGATATCTTTCTTGAAGCAGGAGCCGCCGAAGCCGACGCCGGCCTTTAAGAACTTCCCGCCGATACGTGAATCAGTGCCGATGGCACGGGCAACTTCATCCACGTCGGCACCAGTGGCTTCGCAAAACGCGGAGAGTGCATTGATGGATGAGACGCGCTGCGCCAACATCGCATTGGCAGCGAGCTTCGCCATTTCAGCGGACCATACATTAGTCGTGAGGATTTTTTCGGCCGGAACCCACTGGGCGTAGACGTCGACAAGGGCCTGGGCAGCCACAGGGTTCTCACAGCCGATCAACACACGGTCAGGATTTTCGAGGTCTGCAATTGCGGTGCCCTCGGCAAGAAACTCTGGGTTTGATAAAACGTCGAACGTCTTGCCGGTGCCGGCGGTATCTAAAACTTCGCGCACACGCTCAGCAGAACGCACAGGCAAGGTGGACTTTTCGACGACGAGGGTGTGATCGCGAGCAGACTTCGCAATATGGCGCGTGCACGCTTCGACGAAACGGAGGTCAGATGCTTTTCCGGCGCCCTCTCCTTCTGTCTTCGTCGGTGTATTCACGGCGATGAATATACAATCGGCGTTCGCAATCGCTTTATCGATATCGGTCGAGAAGTGGAGATTGCGACCACGCGCACGCTTCACCACAGCTTCTAAGCCAGGCTCGAAGATAGGCAGTGGACCGTTATTCCATGCGGCAATGCGCTCAGCATTGGCATCGACAACCGTGACCTGGATATGCGGACAACGATCAGCAATGACCGCCATGGTCGGCCCGCCGACATAGCCGGCACCGATGCAGGTGATGGAGGAGATTTTCATGGGAATGAAGAAGGTGTCGCAGGCGGAGCCTGCTGGTGTCGCGTTCGCTGGACGCTGGGGTCGCACGATATGAATCGTGCTGGGGTCGCGGTCGTAGTCCGCTGGTGTCGCGTCCATAGGACGCTGGGGAGTACAGGCGCGACATGAGTCACTGGGGACTCGTCGACCGAACGCTGGGTAAAAGGATTTAAGTGAGCGACCTTAGTTAAAATAAAGTGCCTTTAGGTACTAGGTTATAAAATTTACTAAATGGAAGAGCCGACCCCGATTGAACCTGCGCCAAGAAACTATAAAAAGTTACGGCTTTGGGATTCGGCGCAGCGCCTATCACTACTTATTCAAAAGTTGAGCTACCAATCACCTTTATGTCACCGCGCAAACTTAGCAGACCAAATACGTCGGGCTGCATTATCTATTCCGTCAAATATCGCGGAGGGAATGGGTAGAGGTACAAATCGTGACTGCCTTAAATTTCTCTTTATCGCCCAAGGTTCATTAAAAGAATTAGAGTCTCAGGTGGAAACCGCTATCGACGGCGGCTTTATAAGTACCGATAAAATTGATCCACTGAGACAACTGTTGGAGTTAACTGGGAGAGACTTAGGCGGCTTAATCTATACTCGGTGCAAGCGCCTTAAAATAGAAGGCCTCGCACCCCGCCGTCATCAGCGGCCAAGGCCTCAAGGCTGAAATATTTCCGGCAAACCCTATTACACCACCAGCAGCTTTTAGCTGCGACACCAGCCGACCGAAGGTTGGCGACACCAGCGGACGTTATCCGCGACACCAGCATGGCTTTGCGCCATGCGACACCAGCACGCGCCTCACGCGCGAGCGACGAGTCTCCTCGCCTCCTCTAGATCGCCCGCCGTATCAATCGCCACAGGATGATACGATGTCTCGACGGTTTGGAAGCGGTAGCCGTGGGCGATGAAGCGGAGTTGTTCGAGTGACTCACAGGCCTCCAGCTCAGTCGATGAAAGTTTCGGGTACATCTCCAATGTCTCCCGGTCGTAACCGTAAATACCGATATGGCCCCAATAGGCTCGGCGCGCCGTCCACTCAGAGACAGCCACTCCACGGTAATGCGGAACCGGGCTGCGTGAGAAATAAATCGCTTCGCCATTTTCGGCGCGGACGACTTTGACGACACTGGGCTCTGCAAGACGTGCCGCATCAGTAATGCGTGAGACTGCGGTGACCAGCGAACAGCCCGTTGACAGATGGCGCGAAGCCAAGGCGTCGATTAGGGCGGGCTCGATAAAAGGTTCGTCGCCCTGAATGTTGATAAAGAAGTCGCCCGGCAATTGATCCACCACACTCGCGAGACGCGCGGTGCCTGAAGGGCAATCGGGCGACGTCGTCACAACTTCTGCACCAAATCCACGGGCAACAGCGGCAACTTCATCGCTATCCGTGAGTAAGACGACGTTCTGGGCCGACTTCGCTTTACGTGCGCGCTCCCAGACGTGCTGCACAACAGGTTTGCCGCCAAGATCGAGCAGCACTTTGCGCGGAAGGCGCGTCGATGCGAGCCGGGCAGGAATGATGAGGGTGAGGGACATACTGAGGGAGAGACTAAAGCTGAAGGACTAAGGACTAAAGACTAACAGCTAAACAGCTAAACAGCCATCTAACTAACACCGCTAATACCGCTCACACCGCTAGTACCGCTAATACCGCTATTCACTCCCAGGCTGCCGCCCGTGACGGCGGGTGGTGCGGTCAGTTCAAAAACGTTTTAACTGTGGGAGCCCTTGGCATGTGCCAGTGGGAGATGAGTACTGCGCAGAAGCACAGCCCCACCCTATCGTCAGCTTGTCGGCGGACGGATCAGCAGGAGCGGCAGCAACTCGAGAGCGCGGTCGTTCCAGTGAGAAAGTCGTGCAATGCGTTCGATGACGGCAGACGAGATTCCTGCCTGGGCAGCTTCGTCTTTCATCGTACGTAAATCCGGCGAAGCCGATTCGAGCGCAGGCTGTAATCGACTACGTAAAAGATTCGCGAGCGAGCCAGCGAGCGAAGGCGTCACCGACCACAGATCCGCACGCACACCTTTAACGCGCGTTGACTCCACCATACCGTGGTCTTTTAGAAAACGTAAACCTTCGCTCACCGAACCTTTACTTAAAGTCAGACGCTTCTCAATTTCCGGAAAACTAATCGGCGCCGAGCACACATAGAGAAAACCGTAAATTTCGGCGACGGACTTCTGGACGCCTAAGACGTCCGCCATCTGCACAAAGAAATCAATCGACCGCCGTTCATGAGGCTGAAAAGTTGCCAACGCTCGGAGCGAAGAACGCGGCCCTCTCCTTACTGTAGAGCTCGCACGAGCGGTTGGTTTGATGGAGCGAGTGCGAGACACAGGAAAAGGGGCTGGGGTGGCCCATTTGAGTGTTCAATTAAAATCGAAACTAAGCCTTACGCAAGGGGCTTTCGCCTGAAAAGAGGCACTTTTACCTATAAATAGGGCCGAAATAGGCTTAAGACTATGCTTATTAAGACTTTATAGAACGAATCCGCGCCGCTTCGGCCTCAAAGGCCATTCGGTGGCTCTCTAAAGAGACCTCCAGGGACGTCCGCATCCCAGCTGCATCCGGACGGGTAAGATCCTCGTGTAGTGTGGACATCAGACCCCAGTCCCCTCCCCCGTGCCCGGCATACCCATGCTTCGGCTCTTCGACGGTAACTAGGCGCGGTTCTTGATTCCAACCGTGGCGCTGCACGACGAGATCTGCACCGAGGCGCTTCTTCACGAAGCTACCCCCGCGCAACCAACCTTCGGTTCCAAAGATCTCAATCTGCCGACCTTCATCAAAGGCGGTCATCGTAAAGGTAGCGGTCACACCGTTAGCAAAACTTGCGGCGATGACTTGGTGGTCAACGACATCGTTGTCGCAGCGGTAGACGCAACGACCCCAAGGGCTCGTCTTCAACCATTCGAGAATTTCGGAATCAGGCGCTTCTTTCGCACGATCATAAACCATGCCGAGCCAGCGACGTCCCTCTGGCTTACAATAAAGTGCTGCATGGTAACGGCAGCTATCCGCCACCGGGCAACCATCGGTGCAGCGAGCAGGTGCGCCTGCAGGTGCGTTCTCGGAACGGAAGTGTGTCAGCGCGCCGTATGAAGAAATCTGAACATGGGGCGAATCTATCAACCAAGCGAGGATGTCCATATCATGACACGACTTGGCCAAGATCATCGGCGATGACTTCGCCTTAACAGACCAGTGGCCGCGTACAAACGAGTGGGCTTGGTGCCAGGGCTGCACACCTTCGATAGCATTGAGTGAAATGACTTTCCCAATTTCGCCTGCCTGCAAGATGCGCTGAACCTCTGCATAGAAAGGCGTATAGCGCAGGACGTGACAAACGACCACGCGCCGGCCCAGACGCTTGGCCGCTGTCGCGACGGCTTCAACGTCCTCGAGCGTCGGTGCAATTGGCTTCTCTAAAAGTAAATCATACCCGAGCTCCATCGCGCGGATGGCATGCGCGCGGTGCAAGGCATCTTGTGTACCGATGACGCAGACATCACCCAACTTGCCGGCAGCAAAAAGTGTATCGGCAGAGTTAAATCCTTGGAATGTACCCTTGGCTTTTTGACGGACAACTTCGACGCGATCGGCGACAGGGTCAGCACCGGCGACGACGCTGTACCGATCAGACATCTCCGCGGCAATCGTCGCATACGTCCGCGCACGCGAA
>Ga0114977_10000894_pt1 | contig 19820 bp, 18 predicted proteins | sample S_130805_MF_Meta_FD_87026 | JGI IMG/M metagenome (GOLD analysis project Ga0114977, IMG submission 87026) | Freshwater microbial communities from Lake Simoncouche, Canada to study carbon cycling - S_130805_MF_MetaG | ecosystem: Environmental > Aquatic > Freshwater > Lake | place: Lake...
AAACACAAAATGGAAAGCAGGAAAAAAAGATGAAAAATTAATTCGTTATAAAACCAAGTACCCTATTATTTTTAATTTAAACAATGTAAATAAAGATAACGCAACAAGTGAACAACGCTAAATAAAAAAATAGTTTTAATAAATAAGAAGTATGTATACCATAAATAATAGCAAGCAAATTACAATAATTGAAATTCAAAACATTTTAAATACAAACTCAAAACTTGTTTTGTCTGAAAAAGTGAAAAATGATATTTCTGTTTGTCGCGAATATCTGGATAAAAGAATGGCTTCTCAAAAAACGCCTATTTATGGCATTAATACTGGTTTTGGCTCGTTGTGTAATGTAATAATTCCAGATAATGAATTGGAACAACTGCAAGAGAATTTAGTAATGTCTCATGCATGTGGAATGGGTGAAGAGGTTCCTTTAGAAATTGTACGTTTAATGTTATTGTTAAAAATACAATCTTTATCTTATGGTAAAAGCGCTGTTCAGTTACTAACGGTTGAGCGCTTAGTAGATTTTTACAATTATAATATTTATCCAATTGTTTACCAACAAGGTTCTTTAGGAGCTTCGGGAGATTTGTCTCCATTAGCACATTTATCTTTGCCGTTATTAGGAATGGGCGAAGTAAATTATCAAGGTAATAAATGTAAGGCATCCGAAGTATTAAAGAGTTTAAATTTAAGTCCAATAACTTTAAGATCGAAAGAAGGTTTGGCATTGCTCAACGGTACTCAGTTTATGGGAGCTTACGGCGTTTGGTGTTTAATTAAATCTCAAAAGCTAAATATACTTTCTGATTTAATTGCGGCTGTTTCATTAGATGCATTTGATGGAAAAAGAGAGCCATTTAAAGATAGTATCCACTTAATTCGGCCACATAAAGGACAATTGCAAACAGCTAGGGCTATATTAAAAAACTTAGAAGCTAGTGAGATTTTAGCACAGGAAAAATTGCATGTTCAGGATCCATATTCATTTAGATGTATTCCACAAGTTCATGGTGCGACTAAAGATGCAACAAATTATGTTCACTCAGTTTTTGAAACGGAAATAAATTCAGTAACTGATAATCCAACAATTTTTCCGGAAGATGATGAAATTATTTCTGGTGGAAATTTTCATGGACAACCATTAGCAATTTCATTGGATTTTTTAGCCATTGCAATGGCTGAGTTAGGAAGTATTTCTGAAAGACGTGTTTATCAATTAATATCGGGACTTAGATCATTACCAGCCTTTTTAGTAGCTAAACCCGGTTTAAATTCTGGTTTTATGATTCCTCAATATACAGCAGCTAGCATTGTGAGTCAAAATAAACAACTGTGCACGCCTGCAAGTATTGATAGTATTGTGTCAAGTAACGGACAAGAAGACCATGTAAGTATGGGTGCAAATGCAGCAACAAAGTGTTTTAGGGTTATTGAAAATGTAGAAAAATTATTAGCTATTGAATTATTAAATGCATCGCAGGCTATTGAATTTAGAAGGCCATTAAAATCATCGGCAGTAATTGAATCTATGTTGAAAGATTTTAGAAAATTGATACCATTTATTGTCGAAGATAAAATCATGTACCAAGAATTAGAAGCAACTTTACAGTTCATAAAAACCCTTAAAGTTTAAAATGAAACATTTTATTTTAATTTTATTTATTTCATTAGTAATAAAAAACGGGAATGCTTGTCAGTGTCCTTTAACACAATTAAATGAAACTGAACTAAATAAGTATGATATTATCTTTAAAGGAAAAATAAATGCATTAAAAATTAATGGTGTTAATAGCGAGGCTATTTTTACAATTGATGAGTTATATAAAGGTATGGTGGCACAAAACTTTAAAGTGATTTTCAATTATGATGATGTTTGCAAACTAGAATTAAGAAACGGTGATGAATGGATTATTTATACCAATTACCATCAAATTGATAATGCAAAACTTGATTTTTGTAGTAGGAGTAGGGTTTACATCAAAAACATTAAAGAAGATTTTTTTGCTGTAAATACAGGTGTTAGTTTTGATGAAGAATTAAAATACTTGCAAAAAAATGTAGGCTTACATAAATTACTAAAAAATAATCCTAATAGAGTTGAGAATCGGAATATTATTCCAACAAATAATCAATTTATAATTATTTTACTGTGCTCAACGCTAGGCTTAATATTTTTTATTTGGTTGGTAGGAAAATTTTTAAAAAAATGAAACATTAGATTATGAAAAAAGTACAATTATATAAAGCTCACCCTTGGCATGGCATTTCCTTCGGCGAAAATGCACCTGAAGTAATTACCTCATTTATAGAGATGGTTCCTGCAGATCATGTAAAATATGAAATAGATAAAACGACTGGATATAGAAAGGTAGATAGACCACAAAAATTTTCAAATATCGTTCCTGCACTTTATGGTTTTGTTCCACAAACTTTTTGTGGTGATGAAGTTGCAAAACTTGCAAATATTGTTACCAATCGTACTGATATTATTGGTGACGGCGACCCTTTGGATATTTGTGTACTCACTGAAAGAAATATTACAAGTGGAGATATTTTAATCGAAGCTATTCCGATAGGTGGATTTAGAATGATTGATAAAGGAGAAGCTGACGATAAAATTATTGCTGTAATGGCAAAAGACGAAATGTATAATAAGTGGAAAGATATTAGCGATGTTCCTGAATCATTATTAAATCGTTTGAAACATTATTTTTTAACTTATAAAAATATTCCAGGAGAAAGTGTAGCTATTGTTGAAATACCAGAAACTTATGATAGAGAAAAAGCACATGAAGTTATTTTAAAAAGTATTGAAGATTATAATAAAATTTATAAGTCTTATTTAGAAATGGGTATTTAATTATACTTTATTAAAATCATTCATGCAACGTTGAAGGCCAATAAAAGCGAAAGCTTTTATTGCATCACTTGCAACTTTTAAACGATCATTTAATGCTTTCTTTTCTTCATCACTCCATTTCCCAAGTACATAATTAACTTGGTTTCCTTTACCAAACTCATTACTTATTCCAAATCGCATGCGTGCGTAATTTGTTGTTTGTAAGGTTTCTTGTATGTTTTTTAAGCCATTATGGCCACCATCACTTCCTTTGGGACCAATACGTATTTTCCCAAAAGGCAATGCCAACTCATCAACTATTACCAAGCAATTTTCTACTGGAATTTTTTCGGTTTGCATCCAATAATTCATTGCTTTCCCACTTAAATTCATATAAGTGCTTGGCTTTATTAAAACGAGTTGTTTGCCTTTGTATTTAAATTCTGTAACATCAGCCAATCTATCTGTTTTAAATTTTAAATCATTTTCTTTAGCTAAATAATCTAGTACGTCAAAACCTATGTTGTGGCGAGTGTGAGCGTATTCATCGCCAATGTTTCCTAAGCCTATTATTAAAAATTTACTCATATTGCAAATGTAATTATTTTAAACTAACACTTCATAAAAACCAAAAACCCTTACAGTTTCCTGAAAGGGTTTTTGGACTTAAAAACTAAAAACCATGGCGTGGTTTCAGCTTTATTTTTTAGATAGATTATTTACCGTCCATTTTATTTTTCAAATCAGATAAAGCTGAAATATCACCTAAAGTAGTTTTCTCTTGGTTGTCTTTCATTTTTTTAACTGCTTTTTTCGTATCGTCAGATTCAGCTGATTTAGTTGCTTTTTCAACTTTCTTAGCTTCTTCTTTCACTTCTTCGTGTAAACGAGCGTGAGAAACAACAATACGTTTAGATTCTTTACTGAATTCAATTACTTTGAAATCCATTACATCTTCAACTTTAGCAGTAGTTCCATCAGCTTTGTTTAAGTGACGAGATGGGCAGAACCCTTCAACACCATAAGTTAAGTTAATTGTAGCTCCTTTATCGTTGATAGAAGTAATTGTTCCTTGATGAACTGAATCAATAGTAAATACTGTTTCAAAAACATCCCAAGGATTATCTTCTAATTGTTTGTGACCTAATGATAAACGACGATTTTCTCCATCAATTTCTAAAACAGTAACATCTAATTTGTCACCAATTTTACAAAATTCTGAAGGATGTTTAATTTTTTTGCTCCAAGATAAATCAGAGATATGAACTAAACCATCAACGCCTTCTTCTAATTCAACAAAAACACCAAAGTTTGTAAAGTTACGCACAATACCACTGTGTTTAGTTCCTTTAGCATATTTATCAATAATCATATTCCAAGGATCAGGAGTTAATTGTTTAACACCTAAACTCATTTTACGCTCTTCTCTATCTAAAGTTAAAACTACGGCTTCAACTTCTTGTCCTACTTTTAAGAATTCTTGCGCAGAACGTAAATGTTGTGACCAGCTCATTTCAGAAACGTGAATTAAACCTTCAACACCTTGTGCAATTTCAACAAAAGCACCGTAATCAGCTAAAACAACAACTTTACCTGTTACTTTGTCTCCAATTTTTAAATCAGCACTTAAAGCTTCCCAAGGGTGAGATGATAATTGTTTTAAACCTAATGCGATACGTTTTTTATCATCATCAAAATCTAAAATTACAACGTTAATTTTCTCATCTAATTTAACGATTTCTTCTGGGTGGTTAATACGACCCCAAGATAAATCTGTAATATGAATTAAACCATCAACACCACCTAAATCAATAAACACACCGTAAGTAGTAATATTTTTTACAATACCTTCTAATACTTGTCCTTTTTCTAATTTAGAAATAATGTCACGTTTTTGTGATTCAATTTCTGCTTCGATTAATGCTTTATGAGAAACTACAACATTTTTGAATTCGTTGTTGATTTTCACAACTTTAAATTCCATTGTTTTTCCTACATAAACATCATAATCACGAATTGGTTTAACGTCAATTTGAGAACCTGGTAAGAATGCTTCTACACCAAATACATCTACTATTAAACCACCTTTAGTACGGCATTTAACAAAACCTTTGATGATTTCGTCAGTATTAAGAGCCTCATTAACTCTATCCCAAGCTTTACCTGCGCGAGCTAATTTATGAGACAATATTAATTGACCATTTGCATCTTCTGCTTTTTCAATAAATACTTCGATAGAATCACCAATTTTTAAATCAGGATTGTAACGAAATTCTGATAAAGAAACAACTCCATCAGATTTGTAACCAATGTTTACAACAACTTCACGTGAATTTTTTGAAACAACTGTTCCGGAAATTACTTGAGCATCAGAAATTGTACTTAATGATTTTCCGTACATTTCATCTAACGATGTTCTTTCAGTTTCTGAATAATTATCGTTTTTTCTTCCAATTGAACTCCAATCAAAATCCGGGTTCCCTGTTTGTGCATTTTTATCTGCCATTTTTTTTAATAATTGTATCCGATATATTAAGGCTACCGAAGAGGTTAGTTTATATTTTTAGTCCCAATTAATACCTTAATTAAAAATTGGGGTACAAATATACGAAATTTAGAGGTATCTTTATTGAGTAAATGAAAATAAATATTAATTTTAAGTTATTGATTATCAGTATGTTATTTTGAAGGTTTTTTTTGAATTTTAATTTTTATAGTTTATATTTCGTAATATTGTTCAATCAAAAATTCATGAACTCGATAATTACACACGGAATAGAAATTTCAGTTCAAACGCATTATTTTGCGCCTCAGTCTTCACCAAAAGAGGGACATTATTTTTTTGTATATGAAATTACCATCACAAATAAAAGCGAATTCACCGTAAAATTATTATCAAGACATTGGGATATCACAGATTGTTTAGGACAAAAAAGAGTAGTGGAAGGCGAAGGTGTTGTAGGAGAAACACCAACAATTTTACCGAATCAGTCTTTTGCTTATAATAGTGGTTGTGATTTTACAACTGAAATTGGTAAAATGAGTGGTTATTATAAAATGCAAAAATTAGTCGATAAAACTGAGTTTAATGTTTCAATTCCTGAATTTGTAATGGTTTTACCAGCAAAATTGAATTAAAATTTTAATACAAAATGTTCCTTTTCCTTTTGTTCGGTTCTAAAAAAAATAATTCCGAAATGAAAAAAATCCAAACTCAATTTCACCTCTTTATTTAAACAAATTTCTTTCCATGCTTTTTGCATATCATTACTCCAATTTATATCATCGAATACAAAAATAGATTGAGTATTTTTATTAGTTAAAGCAAGTTTAAAATACATCATCGTTGCTTCGTAAGAATGATTGCCATCGACGTACAATAAATCTAAATTTTCAATTTCCTTTAGTAGTTTTGGGAACTCATTATTAAAATTACCATTAATAGTAATAATGTTTTTTGCTTTATTTTTTAATATGATTTGATTTGCAAATTTGTAAATTTCAGGACAACCTTCTATTGTGTATACAGTGTTTTTTTTAATTGGCTTTGCTAAATACAAAGTTGTTAAACCTACCGATGTGCCAAGCTCTACAATGGTTTTAGGTTTAAATTTATTAACTAATCTGTATAAAAACTCTGCTTGTTTTTTTTGAGCAATGCCATTTTTAGTTATATCTTTTATTTTTCTTGCAGTAGAATTTAGCTTTTTAGAACCAGCACCAAAATCAGTAACATTTAATTCGGTTGCATCCATTAATAATTGAGATCGTATTAAATTTAACCCCTCAAAATCCTTAAACGGATTTTCATTTTTAATTAATTCCATATAAAAATCATAAACAAATGGCGAATGAACATCATGTTCGTTATATGCCGTAAATCTGTAATTTAAATAATTGAGTATTAATTTTATGGTCATTTTATTTCTGTTATATTACAATTACAAACAACATTTTTTTCAATTGGCTTTGTTTTATAATCAGGCAATGAAATTTCTTTCATAAAATATATTGTAAGTTCCGAAATTTGATTTGTCGGATTTTCTGTATTCCATTTTTTTAATAAATATTTGCAATAATAAGGGCGCATATAATTATTATTATTAAATACATAGTTTTCAGAATATTTTCTCCATCGGTCACTTTCAAACTCTGCAACAACAGGAAAAGGTTTTGCAAAAGAAACAGTATTTAAATTATGTTTAATATCTATTTTACTATTGTTTTTATCTAATCCACTAAAAACATAATATCCATCATCTTTTAAAATATATGGAGAAAACATTCCCCAATTTTGCTCAAGTCGAAACATGTTTCCGAATTTAATTAAACTAATATTAAGATTATATGGAAAGGATTTTAAAGCGCCTAAATTAAGCATAAGGCAATAAAAAATCACAAATGATAGAAATATAGTTTTTAAAGAAAAAATGAATTCAAAAATAAAATTTGGTTTTTGAGGATGAGCTTCATTAATTTTAATTGCTCTTGGTTTAATAAATTTTAATTCGAGCCAATCCATTAAACTGTCTGGTAATAGTCCAATTAATGTAACCAAACCAATAATGAAAAACAGACCAACATATATGTTTATCGAGATCCCTAAATGTAAAAGTGCTATACAAATAACACCAAAAAATCGAATGTTTTTAGGGAATGGTAATAAAAACAACAATGGTGCAATGAGCTCTATATAATAAACAATAAGTGTTAATACTTTCAAAAGATTAGGAAATTGGTATAAAAATGTCCCAAATGGTAATCGAATTTGATCTAAACTAAGAGCATAATATAATGCAGTTCCTTCTGTTCGCCATTCTGGAGAAGTTTTTAGTAATGCAGAAAAGAAATAAACCGAAAAAACTAAAAGCATATATCCAATATTTGCAATCGAAAAATACTTATTTGAATATCTACTTTCCTTTTTTATTGAATACCTTTCGCCCCATGGTAAAAATGTTCCCCATAATAAAGCAAGCCTTAGTAAATCATCTCCTCCTTGTAAAATAAATGGATTTCTATTTTGCAACGAAACTAAAAATACCCAACAAATAAAAGTGAATACTCGTGTTCTATAACCAATTAATAAAACAAATGCGCATACTGCATTTAAAATAAATAATATTATTTGCCACCATAATTCACCATTTAATGCATGGAATGAAAAATACATTTCATTCCAATTATATAATTTTAATATGGAAAGTGGCAGAATTCCTTCGTCTGTAAAAAAAGCTTTTATTGATAACGAACGAATAATTAAATCAATCAAGATAATTAAAGCAACTCCAATTCTCATAAAAGCTAAGGCTCTTAAATCTAAAGAATATGAATTCTTTAGAAATTGTATTAGATTATTTATTACTTTTTTTAAATTCACGGATAACAGTTTTATACTTCTGAAAATATAAATGTAAATAATTTTGTCTTTGTTTTTTTATGATAATAAACATATTCATTTTTATGAATATGTTTCGAGCATTTTAAAAAATACAAAAAAAAGCATTCGTTTAAACGAATGCTTTTAAATTAAATTTATAGTTTGGTGTTACAAACAACCTACTTGCCCACTAACTGTAACAACAGGAAAAGATCCCATTGTTTGCGAACAAGCAATACCCGAAAAACTTGCTATTATACCTGTTCCAGAAGTAGTTACGGTAACCGTTCCAGAATTTGAATACCAAATACTACCAGTAGGTTGACCAGGAGGATTAGTTACAGTCATAAAACATTTTGTAGGGCCACTAGTTAATAATGTATTAGAATTAACTAATTGGTAAGTACCTGCTGTTGGTGTAACTGAAAAACAAACTGAAATACTTGTTCCTGTGCTACTATTTGTAATAGTTAAACACGTTTGACCTGAAACACAATTTGAACTCGCCCATGAACCTACAGTTCCAATTCCTGTCATGCTTGAGTTTTGCATAGCTACTGAAGTTGTTGAAATTGTACCTGTTGTAGTTACATTTGTAATATTTGGGTTATTACCAGTTCCGGTAGCGGCTTCATCCTTATATGTTGGTGTAATTGCAGAACTATCATTTTTCTTTTTACAAGAAATGAAAATGACACTTCCAATTACTAATACTGTTAATGCTGATAAAATGAGTTTTTTCATTTTTAGTTATTTTTAATTCAAATTTAATGGTTTATATTTTAATTTCCAAACCCTTACACTCATTAATAAGTAATATTCAGTAGTTAATAAAAGGTTTTGCCTTGTTTAACCATATTTTTTAATAAAATACAAATCCTATATCTATCTTCTTGATAAAGATTATATAAATCGTTTAATGTTTCTTCAACTTTTGCTAATCCTATTTCATCAGCCCATTTTAATAATCCTTTTGGGTAATTTACTCCTTTTGTCATTGCTAAATCAACGTCATTTACACTAGCAATTCCTAAATATGTAGTATCACAAGCTTCATTAATTAGCATACAAATAATTCTATTTAAAATATATTTTCCTAATGCAACGTCTTTGTTAGGTAATGGTTGAATTGCACCTTCTTTGTAATCATAAAAGCCTTTACCAGTTTTTTTACCTAAAAATTTAGCTTCTAATAAACGTTTTTGAGAAAGCGATGGTTTAAAACGTGGGTCAAAATAAAATTGTGTCCAAACTGTTTCAGTAACAACATAATTTACATCATGACCAATTAAATCCATTAATTCAAATGGACCCATTTTAAAACCACCAAATTCTTTCATCGCCCAATCAATGGTTGCTATATCTGCTATTTGTTCTTCATAAATCCTCAAAGCCTCGCTATAAAAAGGGCGGGCAACTCTGTTTACAATGAATCCTGGCGTATCTTTTGCCATTACAGTAACCTTGCCCCAAGCATTAATTAACTTTTTGCACTGTTCTGTTATATTTATATCAGTTGCTAAACCTGGTATTATTTCTACCAAAGGCATTAATGTTGCAGGATTGAAAAAATGAATGCCAATTACTCTTTCTGGCAAATTACAAGCTGAAGCAATAGAGGTAATTGATAAGGAGGATGTATTTGATGCTAAAACACATGATGTTGAAACTAGGTTTTCTAATTCCTTAAAAACTGATTGTTTAACCCCAAGGTTTTCAATTATTGCTTCAATAATTAAATTACAATCTTTTAAATCATTAATGGAATTACTAAATGTAATGTTTTCAGAAATTTCTTTGGCATTTAATTCGCTAATTTTTTGTTTTTCAACAAGCTTTAACAAAGTTGTTTTTAGATTTTTTTTTGCCCTTTCAATAGCATCAGCATTTGTATCAAATACAATTGTTTTATAATTGTTGGAGGCCGCAACTTGTGCTATTCCGCTTCCCATAGCTCCGGAGCCTACTATCCCAATTTTACTTTGTGTTGAAAACATAATTAGTTTTGAATAATTATTTTTTTAGTTTCGTTAATGTTACTTCCTTTTAAGGTTATGAAATAACAGCCATCAGTTAAATGGCTTGCGTTTATACTTTGTTTAAATAAAGACTCATTTGAATGTATATTATTTTCTTCAATAATTTTACCAAAAACATCAGTAATACAATATGAAAGTGTTTGGTTTAATTGATTTGCAATATATATTGTAAAATTATTTTTACTCGGGTTAGGGTATATACTAAATTGTGAATTTGTTTTTTTTGATTCATTTAAACCAACAATAGAAGTATTATAAGTGTTATCGCCTTGTAAAATAAAAATCCCATTTTGCATGTCACAAGCTATAATAATTTTACTTGGTAAATATGGATATGCTCCCCAATTGCCTCGGTAAGCATTTGTTGTGAAATTATCATTCACACCGTGTTGTGGGTGAGTATCAAAAAAACCATAAACTGTAGAATTTGCTGGCGTAGAAATATCATATAAATAAATTCCATCTTGATAAGTACTTAACCAACACCATCTATTACCCACAATATATGGGTTATGGGCAGTAGCTCCAAAATGAGAGCGAACTGTATCAACTAAAGAAATACTCGATATGTTTGAAACATCAATAACTTTTGCTGGCAAACCTGTTGGCACTTCATCTGCAAATACCATAGTTTTTTTGTTTGTTGTAAGCCAAGAACTATGATTATAACCAGAATAAGGATAACTTGTAAATGAAGATAATAAAGAAAAAGTATTGGTTGAAAGTAATTTAACAACAAATAACCCTTGACCACCGCATGACGCAAAAATTGTATCGTTATTTACATACATATCATGCACGTATCCAATACTTGGAACATCTTGAGCAAGTTTTCTGAGTAATACTGGAACTGATGGAGTTGCAAGACTGTATACATGCATACTTTCAGTTCCACCGCCTAAAGGTGTAACGCCTCCACAATATAATTTATCTTTATCTACAAAAACAGTATGAGCTCTTTCAAAATATGATGTTCCTTCATAAATAACATGCACCGAATCTGGTAGATATTGCATATCAATAATTTGAAAACTATTTGGTGGAGAATCATCACTAACGATGTAACAATAATTTTGATACGTTTTTAATTCGCGCCAAGTACAACCATTTTTTTTAGCTTTAACAGAGTCACTAATTATTGGCATTGTTGGATTAGTTACATCAATAAAATACGTTTTACTACTTGTACCAACAATAGCATATTCTTTGTTTTTTGATGATTGGTACCAACCCCAGCAGCCAGAATATTTTCTGCCATCGGATCCTGTAATGTCTTTCTCTGGGTCAATATGAGACAATAAATTCACATTTAAACTCGGATAAACTTGAGCATTTATATTATGCGTTAAGCAAATTACGATGGTTAAAAATAGTAGTTTTTGAATCATGATTGATTTTATAATTTAGTGACAAGATACAGTTTTTTAATTTGAGAAAAAAACTGTTTCATTTTTTATACATCGGAAATAAATAACTAAAAATTAATTTTATTAATACTTTTACAAAATGGATTTAAAATTGATTACTCAAAATGTTGTAGATATTGCAAAAGAAGTTGGTTTTTTTATCAGAACTGAAAGAATAAAATTCAATTATGATAATGTTGAAGTTAAAGGGGTAAATGATTTAGTTAGTTATGTTGACAAAACTTCTGAAAAATTAATAGTTGAAAAACTCATGCAATTACCTATTGATGCTGGTTTCATGGTAGAAGAAAATACCATTTCCGAAAAAAAAGAATATAATTGGATTGTTGATCCACTAGATGGAACTACAAATTTTGTTCATGGAATTCCTAGTTATGCAATTAGCATTGCATTGGAGTATAAAGGCGAAATTATTAGTGGTGTTGTTTATGAGGTTTCTCGTAACGAATGCTTTTGGGCATTTACAAATGGCGGTGCTTTTTTAAATGGGATTCCAATTTCTGTTTCAAAACAAAAAAATCTTTCAGAAAGTTTAATTGCTACTGGATTTCCAATCTTTAATTTTGAAAAAATCAAATCTTTTTTAGTTTGTTTGGAATATTTAATGAGAAATACTCATGGTGTGAGGCGAATAGGAGCAGCAGCTGTTGATTTATGTTATGTGGCTTGCGGACGTGTAGACGCGTTTTTTGAATATAATTTAAACCCTTGGGATGTTGCTGCTGGAGCATTAATTGTAAAAGAGGCAGGAGGTAATGTTTGTGATTTTAAAAAAGAAGATAATTGGTTATTTTGTAAAGAAATTATAGCAACAAATTCTAGTATCAAAACCGAATTTGAAAATTTAATTTATGAAAATTTTAAGGTGAATTAGAATTTCGATTTTAATCTTGATTTCCCTCGTTTAGGAGCAAAAAAGTGACCAACAGTAACTTGAAAACTTAGAAATGAATCCTTGTTTTTATCGCCTCTTTGCGCTCCATTTCCAGAACCATCTGGTGCAGTTGCACTTGGTATATTACCTAAACTTGGATCAGCCATTAATAATGCAGTTGAGCCATAAGCTTGCTCCAATGCATATCTGTCATAATAAACAGTACTGACATCATCTATATAATCTGTAAATGTTTTTCTGAAATTTAATTCAATTCCAACGCACCATTCTTTCGATAATATCATTCGATAAGCAACGCCCATTGGGATACTAATGGCTACTTTTTTGTATTTTGATGGGCCTCCAGGTAATCCTTGACCTTCAGTATGCAAGGGTTCTAGTTTTGTCCAAACCCCATTTATAGGATTTCTACCCTTGGGATTGAAATAAAACCCACCAATTCCAATAAAACCTATAATCTCATATGCTCGTGATTTTTTTCGACGGCCCATTGTTTTTGAAATACCATAACGATGTCCAACTTTATTTGATAATAAGGAAACCTCGATACGAGTGGCTAACTCGAAAACATTAGATTTAAAATTTAAATTTCTATTATTTCTAAATGGTTCTGTTGTTAATTTATCATCACCTGCTACAAGTAAATAATTTAAACTACTATGCCAATTTATGTTTTTCAGTAATTTATATCGATAGGCTATTGTAACAGCAGGATTGGTTAAACTAAATTCTAAATCAACAGGACTAAAATCTGTCCCAACTTTATTTAATCCGCCCAAGTCTCCTAAAAACTGAGAAGCTCCAATTTGAAACACAACCTCTTTTCTGTAGCTTTTCCAATTATTTGCTCGAGTATAACTTTGAGAAAAAGAATCACCAATCTTTACAAAAAAAATAAAGAATGTTATGTAAATATAAATTGGCTTAATCAAAAAAAAGGTTAATTTTTAAAAATATTCCAAATGTAAGTAATTTATCCTAAATAAAAAGTCGGAAAAGTTAATTAAAAGTTAAAATAAACAACATTAATTCCCTAAATCCTCGTTACTATAATATAATTTGTAGAACTTTAAGCCCTTTTCGTCGTCATAGCCCTTTTCTACATAATCATGCCTTCCATGAACATAAATATGAAAATTTTTATCTAATTTGACTACACTTTTCATGAATTTTTGGTTTTTTTTAACGGCGGTAGGTGAAACTTCAAAATCATCAATTGCGGTTAAATCCATTTTATCATTATAGTTTTTTCTATAATCAGTAAACGCTTCTTTTATTTCGGGTTGTGCTAAAACTTCATTTTCAAATTCTTTTAAATTAAAATTGTCCTTTTCTTTAAAAAAACTGGTACTTTTATTAAGCATCATCATTTGATCTTGCTTGGTAACGTTATTGTTTTCTGTTAAAACTTCTTCGCAAAATCCTTTACATGTTTCAATAAAATTATTGGTATGGAAATAAGCATTTTGTTTCATCTTCGTATTTAAAAAATCTTCAACCCAATAAAATGCACAATCTGCAATTTTATTGTTGGTATCAACAATACTTATTTTATAACCATCCTCTTTATTTGTGTTAAATATAATACACCCTTTATCAAGTTTATTAATATTAATACCATTGTCGCATTCTACATCAAAATTATCTAAATGTTGAAATACTTTTAAATATGTGTCTTTATTTTCCGTTTTAAATAAACCTACAGCGTCGGTTAACTCGCCATCAACCATACAATCCTTAAAATAACAAACATAAAACTCACCTCCTTTAATTTTTGGATGCATAGATTGGTAATGCAAATGCTCAGCAATTTTCTTACTGCTTTCAATAAATGAACCTTGCGATTTAAAAATATCCTGAACATAACCATTTACATCATGGTAATGCATTTCGTTTTTCGATTTAAATTGATAATATATATCTGTTTTAAAAGGAGAGGTTAAATATCGCATTACCGTGTCTTTCAAAAAATCATCAGATATTTCAATGTGTTTTTCGCTTAGAGTTAGGTCTTCTCCTAAACCTTTATTTCCAACAAAATGTATCACAAAATGTGTTAATTGAGAACGGGTAAAATCTATCATGGTGCAAAAATTGTATTAAATTTATAAAAAATAAAAATAGTGTTTTACTATTGCCAAATTAATCTCAACTATTAACAAACTTTAAACAATAATTAATGTTACTAACGGACAATTTTCGTTATAACAAATAGCACTTAAGTTAATAAAATAAATAAATTTGTATATGATTCCTAAAAAAATTTTAAAGCCGGTTTTACTTTTTGTAGTAATAAGTTTAAGTTCGTTTTCAGTTTACCAATTTGGTAAAAATCATTTATTACTAGAAATGCTTATGTCTGCTCTCGACCAAGCACATTATAGCCCATTAAAAATTAATGATGAGTTTAGCGAAAAAGCATTTACACTTTATTTGAAACGTTTGGATACAAATAAAAAGTTTTTGTTGAAAGAAGACGTTGATGCATTGTCTAAATACAAACAAAGTATTGACGATGAAATTCAAAATGGAACTTTAGATTTTTATAATTTATCAGCTAAACTTATTGCAAATCGTATTAAAGAAAAAGAATTATGGAGTAAGGAAATATTATCAAAACCTTTAGATTATACTGTAGACGAAGAATATCAAACAGACGGTGATAAATCAACCTACGCAAATTCAGTAGCTGATTTGAAAATTGAATGGGCTAAAATGTTGAAATACCAAGTTTTAAGCAGGCTGGATGATGCAATGACGAATCAAGAAAAAGCAAAAGCTAAAAAAGATACTGTATTTACCGAAAAGTCATTTGATAGTTTAGAGGTTGATGCTCGTCGTAAAACATTGAAAGGTAATGAAGATTGGTTTAAACGATTGTCGAAAATATCGTCGAAAGACCGATACAGTGCTTATTTAAATACAATTACTGGATTATATGATCCTCATACTGAATATTTTGCTCCAAAAGATAAAAAGAAATTTGACCAAAGTATGAGTGGACAATTTGAAGGAATTGGAGCACGCTTGCAATCAAAAGATGGTATTTTAAAAGTTTCTGATATTATAGTTGGTTCTCCTTCATTTAAACAAGGAGAATTAAAGGCTGGGGATGAAATACATAAAGTAGGGCAGGGTGCTAATGAGCCTAAAGATATTACTGATATGGATATGGATGATGCCATTGAATTAATTAAGGGTAAAAAAGGGACAGAAGTTAGACTAACAGTTAAAAAACCAGATGCTTCTTTTAAGGTAATTACAATTATAAGAGATGTAATTGAAATGGATGAAACGTATGCTAAATCGGCTATTTTAAATAACAAAAAGAAAATAGGATACATTTATTTACCAATGTTTTATGCCGATTTTACTCGCAATGGTGCGCATCGATGTTCTGAAGATATTAAAAAAGAAGTTGAGAAATTAAAAAAAGAAGGTGTTGAGGGGATAATAATTGACCTTAGAGATAATGGTGGTGGATCGTTACAAGAAGTTGTTGAAATGGGTGGCTTATTTGTTCCTAAAGGTCCAATGGTTCAGGTTAAAGGCAAAGCAGGTGCTCCAAATATTATGGAAAATAAATTTTCAAAAGTTGTTTGGGATGGTCCTTTAGCTGTTATGATTAATCATGGTTCAGCTTCCGCTTCTGAGATTTTAGCAGCTGCCATTCAAGATTATAAAAGAGGTGTTATTATTGGAACTCAAAGTTTTGGAAAAGGTACCGTTCAATCATTTTTAGATTTAGACCAATATGTGTTACCTCAGTTTGATAGTTTACGTCCTTTAGGTTCTGTGAAAATAACTATGCAAAAGTTTTACCGTGTTAATGGTGGCGCAACACAATTAAAAGGTGTTATGCCTGATGTGGCTTTACCAGATCCTTATGAGTTTTTAGAAGTAGGTGAAAAAGACATGGATTATCCAATGCCTTGGGATGAAATATCAAAAGCAACTTATCAGGAATTTACTAATATTAATTACGACAAATTGAAAAAAGCAAGTTCGGAACGAGTAAAACAAAGTGCTGCTTTTAAATTAATTGATTCGGAAGCAAAAGAGTTAAAGGCTAAAAAAGATGATACAAAATACAATCTAAAAATAGATAAATACAGAGCCGAATTGAAACAGTTACGTGAACAAAATAAAAAATACGACAGTTTAAAACAAGAAATAAAAGGCTTTACAACTGATATTGTTTTTGTTGATAAAGAAAGTATGAAAGCTGATACTGTGAAATTGAATAAGGAAATTAAATGGACAAAAAACATTGCTAAAGACAATTACATTTACGAGGCTAGTAATATTTTAAATGATATGAAGTAGTATTTTTCAAATTAATTTTGACACCTGTTAGGTTTAATAAGTATTTGCTGATAAACTCAACAGGTGTTTTTTTGTTTATAATAATTTGTTTGAGTTTAATTGTTTTTAAGCTTATTTTTATAATGTTAAGTTGACATAAAAATAGTTTTGCCTTTATGAAAATCATTATAATAATTTCTTTTTTGTTTATTAGCATTTTGCTAAAGGGCCAAAGTTTTGGTGTAATTTTTACATCTGGAATTTATACAATTAAAGATGTTACCAAAGAAATGGATAAGGAAATTAGGAAAGGTGTAAATAGGAAAATTATTACTGAGAGTTTTAATGTTAAAACAGGTGATACTTTAACTTACAAAGTTCAACATAATACGGATGGGTTTACTGTAAAATATACCTTTAACTTAATTGAAAATGAAGAATCATATTGTGATTTTGAGCAATATATTTTTGATTGTTCGCTTTGTTCTCAAAAGCATTTGAAAGATTTTATTAAACTCTGTGAATTTCGAAAAAAATCGGATTCTGTTTACGTGTCAAATTATTTTTATAAAACAGAAATGGTTGTGAGTTATAAATCTGGCAGTAAAGATTGTTTGGTATTAACCTTTAAATATGTTGATTTATACAAAAGAGAATATAAAAAAATCTATAATAATTTGCCAAAATCCCAAGAAGAAAATTAAAAAATTAAGGTTTATAAAGTGGAGTTTCTTTATCTGGATTTGGTTTTTTAACGTTATCGTTTTTGTCTTTTAAGTTTTTAATTTCGATAGCTGGTTCATAATCCCATTTTCCTTTTTTCACATTTAATGCATCAAAACTCCCGTCAGGTCCGTAATACTGAAATTGACCTTCGAGCAAAGGATCTAAATTATTGGGAGCCAAATGACTAAAAATAATTTGTTTTCTACCTTCATTATATTTGAGTGACATTGATACTTCCGTAGCATATTCAAACATAATCCGTTTTGCAAATTTGCCAGGATATTTAAAAACATCTTTTCCAAATGTTGGAGTGCCATCAGGTTTAAAATAAAGTACATCAATAAATTTGCGTTGCGTCAATTTATCATTTCCATCCCAACCAATTAATGTATAATAATCATCAGATTTTATAATATCTACATACAACATTCCAAACCATTTATTAGGCTCTCCAACATAACTTTCGGGTGTTTTTACTGAGCCTGATTTATCAACTAATTGAAAAATCTCATAAGTTTGAGTTGTTTCTTTTTTAAATAGACCTTTTTTTATAGTCTTAGAATTATTAACTTGTAAAAAACCAAAGTAGGCATAAGTACCATCATCTTTATATAAATTCCAGGTAATGATTCTGAATTTTTTATCAGGAGAAGTTAAAATTGAAACGTATTTTTTGTTTTTTAAACTGTCAAAAGAAAACAATAATGATTTTTCATTTTGTAAAATCGAACTCCAATATGAAAGTAAATTTTTGTTTGCCTCGAAACGATTAGATTCTTTTTTACTAAAAAAAACACGAGGAGCAATTTTTTGTAATGAATCTTCATACGTCATAAATTGCTTTTGCTCAAACTCTGTTAATTGAGCAAATCCATAAAATGAAAGTAAAAAAAATAATGGTAAAAAGAGTGATTTTATGGTCATGGTTTTTATAACGCAAATATTTTATTTAAGATACAATTAAATTTCGATTTGCAATCCGTCGTAAGCTAATTCAATAAAATCAGGTAATTCTTTAGAAACATCATTGTGCAATCCTAATTGATGCGAAATATGAGTAAAATAAGCTTTTTTTGGCTTTAACTCTTCCATTAAATTAATTGCTTCATTAAACGTAAAATGAGAAAGATGCGGCTCTCTTCTTAATGCATTTAAAACAATGATTTCAGAGCCTTTTATTTTTTCTTTTTCTGAATCTGAAATATAATTCGCATCAGTGATATAAGTGAAGTTATTAATGCGATATGCTTTAACGGGCATTTTAAAATGAACTACGTCTATAGGAAGTAAAGTAATATCTTTTATTTTAATTGGCTCATCAGTTATTGTGTATAAATCTATTTCAGGAATTCCTGGATATTTATCATCTGAAAAAATATATGCAAACTCTCGCTTTAATGCATTTTGAACTCTTTCGGTTGCATACACAGGCATACGCATATTATTAAAATAATTGAATGCTTTTACTTCATCTAAACCAGCAATATGATCTTTGTGTTCATGAGTAAAAACAACCGCATCTAATGATTTTAAATTTCTTCTTAATAATTGTTGTCTAAAATCTGGGCCTGAGTCAATAACTACTTTTGCAATTTCACTTTCAATAAGAATTGAAGAACGCAAACGATTATCTTTTGGATTGGTTGATTTGCAAACAACACAATCGCAACAAATAATTGGTACGCCTTGAGATGTTCCTGTGCCAAGAAATGTAACTGTCATATTAATGATGTTTTATAAGTTGAAAATAAACATCTTGATTTAGTAAACCTAATACAAGTGTAAATACAATACCAAACATTGCTCCCCAAAAGTGAGCCTCATGCCCAATTCTATCAACGGATTCGTTGCCTGTATTTCTTTTACTTAAAAAGTAACTAATTCCTAAATATAATATACCAAAAATCCAGGCTGGCATAGGAATAAAAAAGAAGCCTAATTGTGAAAATGGAGAACAAGTTATAAAACTAAAAATTAAAGCATTCACAGCGCCACTTGCACCTAATGAAGTGTAGTATGAATTATTTTTGTTTTTAAAATATTCAGAAATTGATGAAGCGTAAATAGCTCCTGTATATAATAAAATAAACATTGCCATTCCCATTTTTTTGTTTGGCTCTAATGGAGTGCCCATTAAAAGTGGCAAAACTTGTTCTTCTACAATTGGGCCAAACATCCATAACGCATACATGTTAAATGCCAAATG
>Ga0114977_10000897_pt1 | contig 19797 bp, 14 predicted proteins | sample S_130805_MF_Meta_FD_87026 | JGI IMG/M metagenome (GOLD analysis project Ga0114977, IMG submission 87026) | Freshwater microbial communities from Lake Simoncouche, Canada to study carbon cycling - S_130805_MF_MetaG | ecosystem: Environmental > Aquatic > Freshwater > Lake | place: Lake...
CTGCCTGCAGTCGTCTCAGCCCCTCTCACTACCGACACTGTCCGGACTGCGGTGGAGCCCTTTTCGGGGCCTCGGACAAAGGAAACTCCAACCAGGACTCAGTCCTTGCCAAAGGCCATTGAGGAATCGCAAAGCGGTGCCATTACCGTCGCCTCCGCTGTCTCCGCTGCCTCCGGGTACTCGAAGACTTTGCCCTCGAAATTTCGAAGAATGATCTTGGTGGCTGATTTGCGCAAAATGTAGCCCGGATTGACCGGAATTTTGCCACCGCCACCCGGGGCATCGATGACATACTGCGGGACAGCGTAACCGGTGGTGTGGCCCCGCAGAGAATCCATGATTTCCAACCCACGCGACACCGTGGACCGCAGGTGGGAACTCCCTGAAATGAGATCGCACTGGTAAATGTAATACGGGCGGACCCGGCACATTAGAAGCTTCTGGACCAGCGCCTTCATCACCACAGGTTCGTCGTTGACGTGGCGCAGCAACACCGACTGATTGCCCAAGGGGATACCAGCATCGGCCAGTCGCCCCAACGCCTCGCGGACTTCGGTGGTCAGTTCTCCGGGATGGTTGGTGTGGATGCTGACAAAGAGCGGGTGGAACTTCCGGAGCATGGTACACAATGCCGGTGTGATCCGCTGCGGCAGAAAAATGGGAATACGGGTGCCGATCCTCAGGAATTCGACGTGGGGAATAGCCCGCAAGCGGCCCAGCAAATACTCTAGTTTTTCGTCGCTGAGGAGCATTGGATCGCCGCCACTCAACAGCACATCTCGAATCTCGGTATGCTCGGCGATGTAGGCGATTTGGCGGTCGAATTCAGGGTGAAAATCGTAGCCACTGGCGTTGCTCACCAGTCGGGATCGGGTGCAGTAGCGGCAGTAGGCCGCGCATCGGTCGGTCACCAAAAAAAGGACGCGGTCGGGATAGCGATGCACAAGGCCTGGCACCGGCGAGTGATCGTCTTCGCCGACCGGATCCAATGTTTCCCACGGGGCGGTCGTGGTCTCCTCCAACCGCGGAATAACCTGACGGCGGATGGGGCACAACTCATCGGAGGGGTCGAGTAAGTTGAAGTAATACGGGGTGATGGCCATCGCCAACTTCGACTCCCCGGCCAGAAGCACTCCGGCTCGCTCCTCTCGAGTCATGCTCGGCAACAAGCGCTCCAACTGGTCAATCCGAGTGACGCGGTTCTTGAGCTGCCACTTCCAATCGTTCCATTCCGCGTCCGGGACTGAGGCCCAACTCCCCTTCCCTGCGGATCGGAACGTTTTCAAGGTGAGCAATTGTTCCTGATCTTCGGATGAACCGTCTTGAGAGGGGAGGGATGACTCCATGAATGCGGCAAGTTAGGAGGGGGCTTCGTAGAGTCAAGGACACGAACGCGGTCCGAGCGTCAGTCGCCCCCCTGCCTGAAGCCGATGATAGGGCTGCAGAAGGGCCTGGCATCGGGCTTCAAAGTCCGCGGGCGAGGCCGTATTAAACTCAAACAATTCGTAGTGGCACGGGACCACGGCGCCCATGCCCGATTGATAAGCCAGTGCGGCAGCCTCATGGCCCCAGAGGTTGCCCGCGACCCGGCGCTCGGGAGATCGACCGTTAATGGGCAGAAAGGCGAGATCGATCCGGGCTTCTCTCAAGCAGTCGACCATGCCTGGGAAGAGGACTGTGTCGCCCGAATGATAAAGAGTCCACGAACCCACCCGTATGATGAAACCCAAGCAAGACAAGCGACCCATCGGATCGCAGTCCAACGCCTCATGGGCCGCGGGTACGGCTTGAATTTGAAAGGGTCCAACGGTCGCTCTTTGCATCGATCCAGTTCCCGCGGGCCGGCCGGGGGATGGAGCGTCTAGGCCAATGAGCGACTCATGTGACAGGCCAGAGCGGGCCGCGGCCAAACTGCGAATGGCCTCGGGGAAAACGAGCCGCAGGCCCGGGTTGGAGCGGGCCAACGGGATGAGTGTTTCCGCATCGAGGTGATCGGTGTGGGCGTGAGTGGCCGTGACGAGCCCGACACCCGAAATGAGGGAGGGATCGACCACCCGTTCGGTCATGCGCACATGGGGCTTGTCGGTGGCGGCGTATTTGCTCGTCAGGGAATCGGAGAGGTACGGATCGAGCAGCAAGCGCTTCTCGCGCCACTGGACCAAAAATCCGCTCTGCCCCAACCACCACACATGCAGAGACTCGGGCGCCGACTCCCCGGCCCGGTCTAGGTCGGCCAAAAACACTTCATCCTGCTGGAGAGGCAAGATCATCGCAGAAACCGAGATGGACGCCGAAAATTGGGGTTAATATCCACGATTCAGAGAGTTTTACGCACCAGCGCCGCACCGGCACACAGCGCCTGCAACTTGCGTCGCGCTGCCCAACGGGCCGTCTGACTCAGTCCGCAATCCGGAGCCAAAACCAACCGGTCTGCCGGCACATATTCTAGGCACCGACGCACGCGGGCGGCGATGTCCTCCGGCGTCTCGATGTAGTAACTCTTCACGTCGACAATGCCGACGGCCACGTCGCGATGCCGCGCCACCTGCGCGATCAACTCCAATTCCGAGAACTCCCGACTGGCCATCTCCACGTGCATCTCATCGCAGTGCATGTCGAGAAAGGCAGGAAACAGTGGCGCTATCTGCCGCGGACCGATGGCTCGTGCCTTGTAGTTGCCGAAGCAGAGGTGCATGCAAACGCGAGTCTTACCGGTGACCGTTTCCACCGTCCGGTTGAAGAGATCTACAAACCGGCGGACCTCTTCCCGGTAGCCATAGCAACTCATCGAAGGCTCATCGACGCTGATCTCGCGACATCCCGCGGCGACCAACGCCTCCAATTCTTGGCGTACCAGGGGCAGGAGAGCTTCAGTCAGGGCCCAACGGTCCGGGTAGCCCAAATCGGCGTTGGGCAAGAGGCGACCGGACAGCGTGTAGGGACCGGGAATCGAGGCCTTGAGCGTCACCCGACCGGCCGCACCCAGTTCGCGGGAGACGGTCTCCAGGCGCCGGTATTCCTCGACGGCTCCCAGTCCGCGAGGGGCCTGCAATGGAGCCACGACCGCATGGCGTCCCCGTTGGTCATGAGCAGGCGGGCCCCACCGACGGGGCGAGGCTGACTCCAGATCGATTCCCTGGAGGTAGCCGTAAAAGCTGAGATTGAAGTCCAACCGGCTTTGTTCGCCATCGGTGATGACATCCAATCCCGCAGCCAACTGATCCTTTACAGCACAAGTGACCGCATCGGATTGCAGTTCGCTCCGGTCCTCCGAACCAAAGCGGTCCAAATGTTGCGAGGCATGCTCCAACCAAGCCGGAAACGGATAGCTGCCGATGACCGAAGTTCGCAGTGGGCACTGATTCATAAGGTGGAGAAAGACACCGTAAAAAAGGAAAACTCTCGCAACCGATACGGCTCAGTCGAAAATCACTGTCCGGTTGCCCGCCAAAAACACGCGGTCTTCAAAGACCAATCGGAGCGCCTGCGCCAAGGCAAATTGCTCGACATCGCGACCGGCTCGGACGAGATCCGCGGCGGCGTGGGTATGGTCCACAGGGATCACCTGCTGGACCAAAATAGGACCTGCATCCAGGTCATCGGTCACCAGATGAGCCGTGGCCCCAATGACCTTCACACCGCGCTGGAAGGCCTGATGGTAGGGCTTGGCTCCCACAAAGGCCGGAAGGAAGGAATGGTGGATGTTGATAATCCGCGACGGGTATTGGCCCACGAAATCGGGCGACAACACTCGCATGTATTTGGCCAAGACAAGGAACTCAGGCTGGATTTCGTCGAGAATGCACCGCACGGCCGCCTCGTGGGCCGCACGTTCCAACCCCTCGGCAGGAACATGATGGAAAGGCACCTCAAACTTGCGAACCAGGTCGCCCAGCACGGCATGGTTGCTAATCACGGCCTCGATCCGGGCATTGATGCCTCCGAATTGATGGCGTATGAGCAAATCTCCCAGGCAGTGGTGTTCGCGGGAGGCCAACACCACGATCCGCTTAGGCCCCGGCTGCGCCAAGCGGACCTGTGCACCGGTCGGTAGACTGGACAGGGTTTCCGCCACGAGCTGTTGCCCAGTCGCGGAACCCTCAGGACCATCGAATTCGGTTCGCATGTAGAAGCGCCCCGACGCGGCGTCTACGAACTCCTGATTACCAACGACGTTACAACCATGGCGGAGCAGCACACCACTGATGGCGTGCACCAAGCCCCGTTGATCCGGGCACTCGACCAGAAGGACCGCCATGGTTGAGTGGGTTTAGTTCCGACGACCACGCCCACCTCGGCGATTGCCATTGTCGCGGCCACGATCTTCACGTCCGAGGCGCTCGCCACCCTCCGAACGGTCCGAACGGGGGGCAGGAGCCGGAGCTTGACCGTTCTCGCGCAACCAGAGACGGCGTTCAATGTCATCCATCCGGTCCCAATTGGCCGGCTTGGGCACCTCGACGGGAGCGCCCCCTCCGGAGGAGGACTCAGGGGCCGACTCAGCCTGGGGCTGCGGGGGGCGCTGAGGACGCTCCGAAGGCTCCTCCATTCGACGAGGGGCACGACCACCCTCGCTGCGTTCGCCACCACGGTCAGGACGTTCACTCCGCTCGCCGGTGCGACCACGGGTTTCTTCACGCGGCGCGCGCTCCTCGCGCTGCGGACGCTCAGCCCGCGGTTCACGGACCTCACGAACTTCGCGGACCTCGCGGACTTCACGAGGCACTGCGCTCTCGCGAGGCACGGCGCTCTCACGAGGCGCAGTGCCTTCGCGAGGGGCGATGCTCTGACGAGGCACGGCACTCTCACGGGCTCCGCGCGGATCGCGATCGCCACCTCGGCCCCGGCCGCCGTCACGGCCTCCAGAGCGCTCTCCACGGTCATCGCGAGCGCGTTCGGGACCCCGTTCCTGACCCCGATCATCACGCGGACGCTCTTCCGTGCGCTCCGGGCGAGCATCGCGGCGCGGTCGGGCTGCCGGGGCTTCGGCCGGGGCTTCACCGATGTGGGCATACAACTTGGCTAAGCGACGAGCATGCTCGTCGTAGGCCGATTCAAACAACTGGGAGGCCTTCTCATTGCCCACCAGCGCGGGCGCCGTGAGCACCGTCGGAGGCTTTCCAGCCTCGGTGAGCAGCGCAGCAACCTCGACCTTGATAGCATTAATGAGCATGCACCCGCCGATGGTGGAGCCAGGGCCCACGGGGGTTTCGAGACCAGGGACCTCGATCATGGCGTCACCCGCCGGAGCACCGGTGTCGAGAACGACGTCGGCAAAGTCCTGCAACTTGCGGCCATCGCGGCGCTGGCTGCGACTGGCCTCGCTATGGGCCTTGGAGATGATGGCCACGACTTTTACGCCACGGCGCTTGAACTCCTCAGCCATTTCAATGGGCACCAAATTGCATCCCGACGAGGAGGCCACCAGGGCGGTATCCTTAGGGGAAAGGTCGTAGTTACGGAGGATGCGGGCGGCCAAGCCGTGGACGTTCTCCAGGAACATCGCCTGCCGCTGTCCATTGGCACCCACCACGAGGTTGTGGAAGCTCAGAGAGAGCTCCACGATGGGGTTAAACCCGGGGAACGATCCGTAGCGGGGCCACATTTCCTCAACGAGGATGCGGCTATGCCCGGAGCCAAAACAATGCACCATTCGGCCGGCCAAGATGGTCTCGGCAAAGAGGCTCGCGGCCTCCGCGATGGTCTCCTCTTGGGCGACGGCCGTGTCCAGAAGACTGCGGCACTGGTCAAGATAGTCAGCGATCACGGAAGGGAGGCTATCAGAAACTCCCACCAGAAGTGGATGCCAAAGATTGACCTTCGATCCATTCATCCCGGAGTTGCATCCTGGGCTACAACAAAACCAGACTCACCGACTCTCCCGATGCCATGACTGTCTCTCTACGCCTGGTGCGGTTTTCCGGCCCATTTGCAGTAATACTCGAGCTTCTAGTCGGAATCCTTCGATTGGCCGCCGCCGAACCCGCAGTTCCCTTTCCAGCGGACCACGCCGAACGCTTCACCCGCGGCCTTGAACAGTTCCGAAAAGAAATTCGACCGCTCCTGACCACGCACTGCCTGAAGTGCCACGGTGGCGAAAAAACACAAAGCGACTTCAGTCTGGCCAGCCGCGAAGACCTTTTGAAGGGCGGAGCCGAGGGTCTGGCCATTCGTCTGTTTGACGGACCGGGCAGCAAGCTAGTCCGCTTGGTCTCCCGTACGGACAAGCCTCATATGCCCTCCAAAGGAGAGCCTTTGCCCGAGGCTTCGGTCCGAGCCCTCTCCGAGTGGATCCACAACGGAGCCCCCTATGACGGCCCGCTCATTGCCGGACGCTCCAGCGGAACCCAGTCTGGGTCCGATTCGAAGACGCTCAAACCCTTCACCGGATGGCCCTACCAAACGCTGGCCCAGGTCACGCCTCCCGAGGTCCCGTCCGCAGGCTCCCACCCGATCGATGCCTTCATTCAGGCCCGCCTAGTGGAGAAAAACCTCTCGCTCAATCCCGAGGCCGATCGGCGCACCCAGCTCCGTCGGGCCTCCTTCGATTTGCTCGGCCTGCCCCCTACCCCGGCTGCTCTGGAGGCCTTTGAACTAGATTCTGCCCCGGGAGCGTGGGAACGAGCGATCGACACGCTGCTGGCCCAACCTCAGCACGGCGAACGCTGGGCGCGCCATTGGTTAGATGTGGCCCGATTCGGCGAAAGCTCCGGCTTCGAACACGACTACGACCGACCGGGAGCTCATCACTTCCGGGACTTTGTCATCAAGGCTCTGAATGCCGACATGCCCTACGACCAATTCGTGCAGTGGCAGTTGGCCGGTGACGAGTTCGAGCCAGGGAACCCACTCGCACTCATGGCCACCGGGTTTCTTGGAGCCGGGGTGTTCCCCACGCAAATCACCGCCAACGAGGTGGAGCGGACCCGCTACGACGCAATGGACGACATGCTGTCCACCACGACCTCTGCCATGCTCGGTATGACCGTGGGGTGCGCCCGATGCCATGACCACAAGTTCGACCCCATCCCCAACCGGGATTACTACCGCATGCTGTCGACCTTCACCACCACCGTCCGCAGTCAGCGGCAACTCGACCTCAATCCGGAACAGACCCAGCGACGTTTGGCCACTTTTGAGGCCGACCACGCCCAATATCAGGCCGAACTCACTCAGTACGAGCAATCCGTGCTCCCCAAGCACTTCGAGACGTGGCTGGGATCCGGGGCAGCACCGAAGGTCGCGGCCGACTGGGAATTGCTGGAGTCCCCCGTCTGGAAATCTTTAGGCGGCGCCAGCTTCAAGGCAATGGCCGACGGGTCCTTCCTGGCCGAGGGCAAGAACGCCGACCACGATACCTACACCGTCACCGGACAAAGCCCGAGCCCGACACTGCGATCGCTGCGCTTGGAGGCGCTGCCCGATCCGAGCCTACCCCATGGCGGACCCGGCCGGGCCGACAATGGAAACCTGGGGCTGAGCCGCATTCGGGTCTTTGCCCAACCGTTGTCGGGAGGCGAGCGGCAGGAGATCCGCTTGGTGCGACCCCGGGCCACCTTCGAACAAAACACCGGTAACCTGTCCATCGCAGGATCATTGGACAACGACCCGCACACGGGATGGGCGGTGGACCCAAAATTCGGCACCCGACACGCTGCCATCGTGGATTTCGAGTCTCCAATCCGGATGGCTGGAGGTGTCCGCTTGAGCGTCGAATTGGAGTTCAAGGTTAATAGCCGTCACCACATCGGACGGCCGCGCATTTCGGTGACCTCAATGGCCGCAGCCCCGTTCGACTCCGAGGGCGTTCCGGCCGGGATCGCCGGCCTGTTCGAGCGACTCAAGACCCCGGGAAGCGGCCCCGCCTCGTTCTCGGCCAGCGAACGGAAGACGCTATTGGATTGGTGGAAGACTTCGGACGCGGGCTGGAGCCAAGCCCACCAAAAGGTCCAAGCCCACGAGAAAAACCGTCCCAAGCCCGAGTTGACGCAGGTCCTCATGTGCGGCGAGGGCTATCCGGCCCTTCGCATGCACACTCAGGGCGGAGACTTCTTACCAGAGACCCATTTTTTGCATCGGGGCAGCGCCGACCAAAAGCGCGGGGTCGCCAGCCCGAGCTTTCTACAAGTGCTCATGAAGTCGCCCGACTCCGAATCTCACTGGCGCTGGCAGCCACCCACTGGGGCCCCGTATTCGGGCCGACGTCGCTCGCTGGCCCTCTGGATGACCGACAGCAGTGAGGGTGCGGGTCACTTGCTCGCCCGGGTGATGGTCAACCGCCTATGGCAGCACCACTTCGGTCAAGGGCTTGTTGCCACACCCAATGATTTTGGCGTCCAGGGGGGCAAACCTTCGCATCCTGAACTGCTCGATTGGCTGGCGGGCGAACTCATCCGCGGGGGCTGGCGACTCAAGCCCCTGCATCGCCTGATGATGACTAGCCGCACCTATCGCCAGTCCTCAGCGCCCTCCGAGGCGAAGGCTCAGCAAGACCCGAACAACTCACTCCTGTCTCGACGTGTTCCAAGCAGGCTCGAAGCCGAGGCCATTCGCGACACCCTGCTCTGGATCACCGGTGCCCTCGATGCCACCCCGTTCGGGCCTGGGACCTTGGATGAATCCAGCCGTCGCCGGAGCATTTATTTTACGATCAAACGCAGCCAACTCATTCCGGCCATGCAGGTCTTCGATGCTCCGGAACCACTGGTTAGCCAAAGCACCCGCCCAGCCACCACCGTTGCGCCCCAAGCCCTCTGGCTTATGAACAACCCGAAAGTTCGGGAGTGGGCCACTGGATGGGCCCATCGATTGGCAGACACCGCTTCCCAGGAACCGTCCGATTGGGTCGCCATCGCCTACCAACGGGCCCTGCAGCGGTCTCCCAGCCCGCTGGAGTCGAAGGCCTCGATCGACTTCATGAAGCAGCAAACCGAACGGTATCGACTGGCAGGGACCGCTCGGCCTGAACTGCAGTCCGCCACGGATTTGCTGCAAACCCTCATCAGCCTCAACGAGGTCATCTATGTGGACTGACTTCCGCTCCTCCACTGTGGCGATGCATCCGCCCAAGGCATCGGTCGATCGGTTTCCGAAATCCTGGGATGACGAACCCTATCGAGGGCAGAATGGCTACCTGCCCCACCCCCGCCCGCGTGCCGCCTACGCGGCCATGATCTCGGACCTGGATGACCCTATAGGTCAAGTGCTGCGGGCCCTGGATTCAGCCGGACGGACCGACCTTGCAACCCGTCACCCAGAGCTCATCGCTCGCGCCGAGGAGATCCTTCGGGATCAGGTCCATGACAACCCCATCTTTCCTGTCCCCATTCCCGGCCTTCGACCGAAGAACCCCAACGTTCCATGAATCCCCATCCCACTCTGAACGGCCTCCTCTCGCGTCGTGACCTCTTCCGCCGTGCCGGTCACGGGGCCGGCCTTCTGGCCTTGGCCGGATTGCTCGATGAGCAGCGACTCCTAATACCACGGGCGATGGCAGCTCCCTCTGCCGATCCCCTGGCCCCACGGCCCCCGCAACTCAAGACCCGGGCCAAATCGGTCATCTGGCTCTTCATGAACGGCGGCCCGAGCCAGGTGGATACCTGGGACCACAAGCCGGAGTTGGCGCGCCGCCACGGTCAGGAGTTACCAGGTTTTGACAAGAAGACCGGATTCTTCACCGACTCGGTGGGGCCCTTAATGAAGTCTCCTTTCGCCTGGGCCCAACATGGCCAGAGCGGCACCTGGGCCAGCGACCTGTTCCCACACCTGTCGCGACATGTGGACAAAATGGCTTTCCTGCATTCCTGCCACACCGAGTCCAACAACCACAGCCCCGCGCTCTTCATGATCAATACGGGCTCGACGCGCATGGGTTTCCCCTGCGTCGGTTCATGGATGACCTACGGCCTGGGGAGCGAAAGTCGCGACCTGCCCTCCTTCGTGGTGATGAGCGACCCACTCGACCGCGGGTTGCCCAAGGGGCAGGCCAGCAACTGGGGGGCTGGCTTCCTGCCCAGCGTCTATCAAGGCACTTGGCTGCGGCCCAAGGGGGATCCTATTGACAACCTGAATCGAGCGGCCGGCATGAATGCGGAGGCCCAACGCGCCCAATTGGATTTGCTCCGATCCCTCAACCAGCAACACCTGGCCCAGGCGGGATCCCAAGGCGAACTGGGAGCACGGATCGAAAGCTTCGAACTGGCCTACCGCATGCAATCGGCTGCACCCGAGGCTTTCGGCATTGAGCGCGAGCCGGAACATCTCAAACACCTCTACGGCCTCGACCAACCTCACTGCCGTCATTTTGCTGCCCAATGCCTGACGGCCCGCCGCATGGTCGAACGCGGTGTCCGCTTCGTTCAGATCTACTCCGGCGGCATGGAAAACCAACGCAGTTGGGACGGTCACGAAGACATCGTCGGCAATCACCGGGGTTTCGCCCGCGAGACCGATCAACCCATCGCCGGACTCCTGGCCGACCTCGAACAACGGGGGTTGCTGGATGAAACCCTGGTGATCTGGGGCGGAGAATTTGGTCGCCTGCCCGTCTCCCAAAAGGGCGGTAATCCGGGTCGCGACCACAATCCCCACGCCTTCACCTATTGGCTGGCGGGCGGCGGGGTCCGTGGCGGTGTGCATCACGGCGCCACCGATGCCTTTGGTCACAAGGCCGAAGTCGACAAGGTGAGCGTCAATGACCTCCACGCGACCATCTTACACCTCATGGGGCTGGATCATGAGCGACTGACCTTCTTCAACAACGGGCGAAATTTCCGGCTGACCGATGTGGCTGGGGAGGTCGTCCGGTCGGTGATCGCCTAAGAAACTCGAGGAGCAGTCGCTCTTAAAAACCCGAGATTGGATTTGGAAGGTTTCAGGAACATCTTTGAACTCCGTGCTGAGCGCGTCGCGCCGTCCTCCTGGGTTGTCCGGTGTCGCCGATGAACTCCGCCACAGCTCTCATTCCATCCATGTCCCTGAAACGCACCCCCCTCTTCACAGCGCACCAGCAACTCGGCGGCAAGCTCATCGAGTTCGGAGGCTGGGAAATGCCCGTACAGTACACCTCGATTGTCGAGGAGCACCATGCGGTCCGCCGCTCGGCCGGAATCTTCGATATCAGCCACATGGGCGAAATCTGGTTCGAAGGGCCCAAGGCATTGGAATTCCTCAATGGATTGCTCACCAACGACCTTCGAAAACTAACCATCGGCCTCGGCCAATATACCCACTTGTGTCTCGAAACGGGCGGCACCATCGATGACTTGTACGCCTATCGGGTCGCCGAAGAAACCTACCTGCTCATTATCAACGCCGGCCGCATTGACGCGGACGTGGCATGGCTAGAGACCCATTGGAACGCCTTTCCGGATCGCTCGGAAGTGCGCATGAACCACGTGTCGGCCACCACGGGTGCCATCGCCATTCAGGGGCCCCGTGTTCCAGAATTCATCGATGCACTGTTCCCGGGCCATTCGCTCGGCGGTGTCACAGGAGTGTCTGCTTCAGCGTTGGCCAAAAACCAAATCGGGCGGTGGGACCAAGACGGTCAAACTCTCTGGGTGGCCCGTACCGGCTACACCGGTGAGGACGGATTCGAAGTAGTGGCTCCGAACGCCTTACTGGAGCCCCTCTGGCAAGCAGCCCTTGCCGCTGGAGCTTCGGTGGGCATTCGCCCCTGTGGCCTCGGGGCCCGAGACACCTTGCGGACGGAAGTCTGCTATCCGCTCTACGGCCACGAACTTGACGAACAAACCTCGCCAGTGGAGGCGGGACTGGGCTTCTTCATCGCCTGGGACAAGGGAAACTTTGTCGGTCGTTCCGCGCTGTTGAAACAAAAGGAGGAGGGGCTTTCCAAAAAGTGTGTCGCCTTCCGGATGACCGAAAAATCAGCTCCGCCTCGTCCGAGCTATCCGGTCGTGGTGGCCGAGGCCGTGGTTGGTACGGTGGTCAGCGGCACCCAAAGTCCTACCCTCAACGCGGGCCTTGGCATGGCTTATGTGCCGCCCTCCCTCGCCACCCCGGGAACCGCCCTTCAAATCGAAATCCGAGGTAAGCGGTTTGCCGCCGAAGTGGTCAAGAAACCCTTCTATCGCAAGGCCTAGTCCCGTCTAAAAACCAACAGGGTCCGCCTCATCGGTAGAACACCGTATGAAGCGGACCCTGTTCTTGTCAGAAATTTTGGTAAAAATCGAAGCGGCTAATCTGGCTGTCTCGGCTGTCTCGGCTCTTTCTAACTTCAGTGGGCCACTTGAACATTCGAGGCCAACCCGAAGATATTTAGAATTCGGATGAGGATCCAGGTTAGATCCATCTGATACCAGCGAAGACCATGTCGGGCCGACTGCGGATGTGCGTGGTGGTTATTGTGCCACCCCTCACCGAGCGAAACGACTGCGACGGCCGCATTGTTGCGACTCTCATCCCGAGTCTTAAAGGGTTGTGTACCCCAAAGATGGCAAATGGAATTCACGCTCCAAGTGGCGTGGTGCCCCATGAATACACGGGCCAGACCGCCCCAGAGAAATCCCGTTAAGGCCCCCATCCAAGTTTGGGTGATCAAGCCACCCAGAATTCCGGGAAGAACCAGCCCGGTCAGTGCCCACCAAACAAAACCGCGGTGAATCACACGGGCCACCGGATCCTTGGAGAGGTCGGGCAGGCTGCGAACGGTCATCGCATCGGCGCCGCGGAACATCCAGCCCATGTGGGAATGCCAGAAGCCGAGCATCAGGCCCTTCATGCCCTCACCGTGTTCGTGGGGTGAATGAGGGTCACCTTTCACATCGCTGTGCTGGTGATGACGGCGGTGCGTGGCCACCCAGAAGAACAACGGCCCTTGGACCGCCATCGATCCGGCGATGCCGAACAACGCGCGAATAAAGGCTGGGCAGGTGAAGCTGCGGTGGGTGAAGAGGCGATGGTAGCCCCCGGTGACACCAAAACCTGCGATCAAGTACATGATCACAAAGAGGATGACGTCCAACGGGCGAAGGATCTTGTTCCAAGCGAGCACGGCGGCCGTCATGAAACCGATCCAAGGTACGAGGACTGCCACCAAGGTGAAAACCTGGGTACGACGAACGCCCGAACTAGGGGCAGAGGTTGATGGCTGACTGGTCACTTGAGTGGAACTTGCAGATCCTGAAAGTGGAAAACGAGACATTTTAAAAAATTTAACCTGCATCAATTGCTTCTAGGACAACAAAACCTACAAAGGCCTTTTTGTCTACTAACGGCCTGCAAGCCCCATAACCAGCCCCCCTACACCGATGCGGCCGTAGGATGGGTCCAGGGACTACGATAAGGCCGCGCCAACAGACGTGTCGCCTCGGTGTCCCCGACAATGGTGTGGGTCTTAGGATCCCAGCGCAGGGTTCGCCCGCCGAGTTGCTGAGACAAATTGGCCAAAACGCAAGTCGCTGTGGAAATGTGCCCCTGCTCGATATCCGCCACCGGCTTAGACCCGCTGCTGCGGCACTCCAGCAAGTTGCGCATGTGTCCACGAATGGCCGGAGCGCAGTGCTTCTCTAGGTCCTTCTCTGTCTGGTCTTCCGGATACTGGTCGAGCTCCATACCGACATCCTTGTGCACCGAATTACCACCGCCCTGCGGCGTGTAGTCGTAGCCAAAGACACTGGCCTTGAGAGTGCCCTTGTCACCGTAGAACGTGGCACTCCAGGGGTACTTGGGATCGCCGCCTTCACCCCAAGTCCGGTGGGTCCAGCGCACTTGCACGTTGCCGTAGTCGAAGGTCGCGGTCTGCGTGTCGGTGATGTTGGCCCGGCTCGCCTTGTCCACCAAGATGCCGCCATTGGAACTCACCGAGTTGGGCCATCCGAGGTCCATCATCCAGCGCACCATGTCCAGCATGTGGATGCACATGTCGCCCACGATGCCATTTCCATATTCCGAGAACGCCCGCCAACCCCGCGGATGGACCATTTTGTTGTAAGGCCGCATGGGTGCGGGGCCAGTCCACATCTCATAATCTAGCCATTCTGGTGGCGCGGTGTCGGGCGCGGTGGCCAGGGTGTCCCGGGCCCGCATGTGCCAGTAGCAGCAGATTTCCACATGGGCGATAGTGCCCAGCTTGCCCTCGCGAAGAATGCGATCACGCGCCTCGATGAGGTGCGGTGTGCTGCGGCGCTGGGTGCCTACTTGCACCGTCCGACCATATTTGCGGGCCGCCGCCAGCATGGCCTCGCTCTCGACGATGTCCACGCCTGTGGGTTTCTGCACATAAATGTCAGCGCCCGCCTTGCAGGCCTCAATCATAGGCAAGGCGTGCCAATGATCCGGAGTCCCGATGAGCACCACATCCAAATCCTTCTCCGCGAGCATCTTCCGGTAATCGCCATAGGTCCGGGGCTGCTTGCCGGACTTCTGCCGCTGGGCCACCAACGCCGCCGCGTCGGTCAGCATACGACGATCCACATCGCACAGCGAAACCACGTCCACCGGGGCAACCTGAATGAGTCGCAGCAAGTCCGCCTTGCCGTACCAACCCGTTCCAATCAATCCCACCCGAAGGGCTTTTTCCTGAGCGAAGGTCGTCGGAACAAAGGTGGCGGCCGACAAGGCTGCGCCAGTCTGGAGAAACTTTCGGCGTGTCATGGCTCTTTGCTAGACAATCGAGCCCGCCAACTCAAGCCCGCTCCGGGCCCAATGCCGCCCTGATGTCGGCCGAGCCAGTCCTTGGAGTACTTTGAACCTGTCACTTTATCATCACCCAGAGGCAAGGCTGAGCTGAACCCACACTTTGAACCTGTCACTCTGTTGTGATCGCTGGCGATGGGACCTGGGGTCGCTCTGTGGAGTACTTTGAACCTGTCACTTTGTTGTGATCGCTGGCGCTGGGCACTGGGGCAACGTCGCTGCCGAGCCCAAAGGCAGCGATCCAGGCCTTGCTCAAACATCGAATCGGTCACTGGAGGCCGCCAGCCAACATATCATCCCATCAGGATCGATTGATTTGACTCTTGATTCCATATCCAATCCGGCCACTCTTGAAAGTCATGATCCGCCACATCCACGAGATCCATCGGGAGAACGCCGGACGGGGCCGCCCCTCGTATTCCATCGAGTTCTTTCCGCCCAAGACTGAGGAAGGTGAGCGGGCGTTGTTCGAAAAGACCCTCCCTGCCCTCTTGGCCGCTCGGCCGGATTACTGTTCGGTGACCTACGGAGCCGGCGGATCCACCCGTGAAAAAACCCTCGGGATTGTCGAGCGCATCCAACGCGACTTCGGGTTGACGACGATGATGCACCTGACGTGCGTCAACGCCGACAAGACCGAACTGGGTTCGGTCATCGACGAAGCAAAAGCCCGCGGTGTGCGCAACATCTTGGCGCTGCGCGGAGATCCTCCCGGCGGTTCTGGCGAGTGGGTGCCGACCGAAGGGGGATTCCGTTATTCCTCGGAACTCGTGGCCTACCTGAAAGAGATCGGCGACCTGAGCATCGGCACGGCCGGATTCCCGGAAGGCCACATCGCCCAGACCGGGGGTAAGCATCAGGATTGGCAGCACCTAGCCGACAAAATTCACCAAGGAGCCCATTTCGTGGTGACTCAATTGTTTTACGACAATGACGACTACTTCGCCATGCGAGACCATTTGACAAAGACGTTGGGCGTCGATGTGCCATTGATCCCAGGCCTCCTGCCCGTCGTGGCTCGCAACCAGACCAAAAAATTCACAGCGCTCTGCGGAGCGCGGTTGCCCGAGCGATTCCTCTCCCGCCTCGAAGCTCTGGGTGACGACGATGCCGCCGTGACCGCATTCGGCATCGAATACTGCACGCAGCAAATCGAAGAACTCATCCGAGGTGGCGCTCCGGGCGTGCACTTCTACACCTTGAACAAAGCGCATTCGACGGTTCAGATTCTCAAAAACTTGGGTCATGCCTGACGTTCAGGAACATAAACCGTCCCACCCCAATGATCCGTGCCGTTTGCCTATCTCTGCTCCTCATCCAAATCGGACAGCTCCGACTCCAAGCCGAGTCTCAAGCCGAGTCTGAATGGCGTCCGTGGGTGGAAAAAATCAACGCACGACTCGTCGACACGCTGACCCCGCAGCAGCAGTCCCGTTGGGGCAAACCTCCGGTGAAGGCCTCGAACGGCAAAAACGCATGGGTGGAATCCATCGAGCAACAAGTGGTGGTCAGTGACGCCACCACTGAATTGTGGTCCCGCATCGCCTTGGCCATCGGCCGGGATGCCTCGTGCCCGGGTTATTTGACAGAATTCCTGCGCCGGTGTGCAGACGCTCCGAACGGTATGGCCGCATTGCCGGATCCTTCAGAGCTTCCCAACAAGAAGGCCAAAAAGCCCATCGTCGATGACCGCAACCAGCAACTGACGGCCTTCAACCAACTGGCGGCCACGCTCATTTCCACCGAACTGGTCCGACCCTCGATCGTCCCGCAAGACGGCGCATCTAAGGGCGCTGCGCGACTCACCGATGCCCAAGCCCGTGAAGTGCTGCTGGAAGGCACCCGATTGGCAGCCCGCAGCGGTTACACTTCCGAAGCCCTTCAAAGCCTGCTGACCGCCTTGCCGGCCGGAGCCCCTTCACCGGTTTGGGTGAACGCCTTCCTACCGGCTCAGACGCGGGGTGCAGCCCTGGCCAAGGAAATCAAGAAGGTCGAACGCAAAGCGACAGGCCGGTGACATCCGGCTCGGGTTGATCGAAGGCTTTCGAAGGCTTTCGGACTCTCGAGTTACCGAGCGGTACAGCAGTCGTGATGGAAGAGATTCGAGCTCTCCCACAGGCTTGGATCCCTGCGACACAGAAGAAACTTTGCCTTCAGCCTTGCCGTAAAGGCCACCATCCCGTATCACTTTGCGCCTCGGGATCGCGGGGTGGAGCAGCCCGGTAGCTCGTCAGGCTCATAACCTGAAGGTCCTAGGTTCAAATCCTAGCCCCGCAACCAACTTTTAGGCCGTTTTCCTTCGGGAAAGCGGCCTTTTTGTTGAGCCAATTAGGCTCATCATTCCGCTATCGCGAGATCCAAGATTCAGACCCAGACCCCACGTTCGCCGCTAGTTTGGGGTTCGGTCGGCAACAACTGCCACTGCACGCCCAAAGACTTTGTAAGGGTCGCTCCCCCAAGCAAATTGGACCCGAGTGATTCGGGGAGCTACTCGATATACCAGTCCAGTCGAAGTAGCCCCACTCCAATCCGCCCCTGTGACTTCCGACATCCACCTTGAGCCGCAGTACTTGCCGCTGTACGCGCTGTACAGTTTGTCGCGGGGCGTGGGGGCTTATGGTCTGTCGTTTGTGTTCACCCTGCTCTACGGCTATGCCATGGCGCGGGTCGCCGGTGCCGAACGCATTTTGGGGCCGCTGCTCGATATCTTGCAGAGTATCCCGGTTCTGGGGTTCTTGCCGGGGTTCGTGCTGGGGTTGGTTCACTTGTTCCCCAATTCGAACTTCGGATTGGAACTGGCCTCGGTGCTCATGATCTTCACCGGACAGGTATGGAACATGACCTTCTCGTTTCAAGCGTCTCTGAAGGCCGTTCCCGCCGAGTTGGTCGCAGTCGCTCACCTGGCCCGGATGTCTTGGTGGGAACGCTTCTGGAGGCTCGACCTCGCCTTCGCCGCAACGGGCCTCCTCTGGAATAGCATGATGTCGATGGCGGGCGGGTGGTTCTTCCTCATGGTGAGCGAGGCCTTTGTTCTCGGTGAACACGATTACCGACTCCCTGGTCTGGGATCTTACATGAGCCTCGCCATTGAACAGGGCGATGGGCGGGCTCAGGCGATGGGCTTGTTCACCATGCTCGTGATGATCGTCGCCGTGGACCAAGGTGTGTGGCGGCCCCTGGTCGTCTGGTCGCACAAGTTCACCGAGGAGGAGTCGCCGCGTCTGTCCATGCCTGGGTTCTGGAGGTGGGTTCGCCGCACTCCCTTGGGGTCGCTGGCCTCACGCCAACTCTCAGCCATGGGCCACTGGCTGGGGGGACTCGCGGGGTTCTTTTCCAGGATTTGGCAACGTCGGGTGCCGCGGCTTGGTCTGTGGACGCGCTCAGCCAGTCCTTGGGTTTTCCGCGGATTGCTGGGGGTGGTCGGAGTCGCGGCAGCGTTCGGTTGCGTGCGGTACGTGGTTCTGCTGGAGCGTGTGACCGCACAGCAGTGGGTGAATCTGCTTCAGAGCACCGGCATCACCTTCCTGCGGGTCATTTCGGCCGTGGCCCTCGGATCGCTTTGGACCATTCCTGCAGGGGTCGCTATCGGGCAAAGTCCCAAGGCCACGCGGGTGCTGCAGCCGCTCATACAATTGGCCGCCAGTTTTCCGGCCCCCATGATCTTCCCACTGGTGGTGGCCGCACTCATGTCACTGGGCGTCGGTCTCGGAATCAGCTCGATCGCACTCATGGTCTTGGGGACGCAGTGGTACATCTTGTTCAACGTCATCGCCGGAACCGGACGGATTCCGCGCAATTTGTGGGAAGTGTCGCGGCTGGCGGCTTTCACGCCGTGGCAACGGTGGCGAAGGCTGATCCTACCAGGCATTTTCCCAAGTTTGCTCACCGGATGGATCACCGCGCTGGGAGGCGCTTGGAACGCCAGCATTGTCGCCGAATACCTGAGGCATCAGGGGCAAACACTGCAAACCCTCGGCCTCGGTGCCGCCATCAGTCGGGCCACCGAGCGGGGTGAATTCCACCTGCTGGCTGCGGGCATCGGTCTCATGGCGGTGACCGTGGTCGGCTTCAATCGGATTGTTTGGCGGCGACTCGAACGCCTGGCCCGATCCAAATACTCCCTCGAAAGCTAATCATGCTCGCCCGGCCGCTCATCCAAATTCGAAACCTCTTCCAGTCGTTCCCTACGGCCGGTGGTCAGGAGGCTGAAATTCTCCACGACATTAACCTCGATTTGTATGAGCACGAAATCGTCGCCATCCTCGGGCCGTCCGGCTGCGGGAAATCTACCTTACTGCGAGCTATCATCGGCCTCGAGCCCGCAAAGACGGGGCAGATCTTGTACCGTGGCCAACCCCAGATGGGGCTCAATCCGTCCGCCTCCCTGGTCTTCCAAAACTTCGCCCTGTTTCCCTGGCTGACGGTTCAGGAGAACATCGCCTTGGGTCTGGCCCATTCTCCACTCACGGCTGCCGAACAAACTCAACGGGTGCGCCGTGTGATTCAATCCGTAGGCCTTCAGGGATCGGAAGAGGCCTATCCCAAGGAGTTATCCGGTGGCATGAAACAGCGGGTGGGATTAGCCCGAGCGCTGGCCGTGGAGCCGGAGATCTTGTGCATGGACGAGCCCTTCAGCGCCCTCGATGTGCTCACCAGCGAGACACTCCGCAACGAAGTGATCGACCTCTACACCCGCAATCAGTCGCCGGTGAAAACCATCCTCATGGTGACCCACAGCATTAGTGAAGGGCTCTTCATGGCCCAGCGGCTGGTCGTGATGGGAGCGCATCCGGGCTCCATCCGGGCCATTATTGAAAATCCCCTGCCCTATCCCCGAGACGAACACGCCCCGCTCTTCCTGGAGTTGAGCAATCGTATCCACGCCCTCATCACCCAAACCGTCCTGCCCGCGGATCCGACTCCGCCCGCGACCTCCCTCCCGGGCCGGTTGCCCGTTCAGTCCATCCCCACCGTCTCGCTCAGCCGCACCATTGGTTTGCTGGAAGTCCTGGAAAACGAAGGTGGTATGGAACTCTTCGAGCTCGCGCGCCAGGTTGACATCGACCTGACTCAATTACTTCTCGTGGTGAAGGCCGCGGAGCTTCTGCACTGGGTGACCACCCCGGGAGGCCGTGTGGA
>Ga0114977_10000906_pt1 | contig 19706 bp, 24 predicted proteins | sample S_130805_MF_Meta_FD_87026 | JGI IMG/M metagenome (GOLD analysis project Ga0114977, IMG submission 87026) | Freshwater microbial communities from Lake Simoncouche, Canada to study carbon cycling - S_130805_MF_MetaG | ecosystem: Environmental > Aquatic > Freshwater > Lake | place: Lake...
CAGTAAATACATTTCAAAAATGAAAAAAGCTAAATTTATTACCTTTGAAGGTGTCGATGGTGCGGGTAAAAGTACGCATTTAGACTGGGTAGCGACGCAATTACGGAGCCGTGGCATCGATTTATTAGTTACTCGCGAGCCAGGCGGCACGCCGCTGGGGGAACAATTACGCAATATTTTATTGCACCATCCGATGCACGCCGAAACCGAAGCGATGCTGATGTTTGCGGCTAGGCGCGAACACGTGGAAACGGTGATAAAACCGGCCTTGCAACGTGGCACTTGGGTTATTTCTGATCGTTTTAGTGATGCCAGTTTCGCTTATCAAGGTGGCGGTCGTGGTGTGCCGTTGGAAAAATTGGAGCAACTCGAACGCTGGACGCACGCAGATTTACAACCAGATTTAACTTTTTTGTTTGATATTCCGATTGAAGTGGCGCGTCAGCGTTTGGCCAATAATGTGAGCTTGGATCGTTTTGAGCAGGAACAAGGTGCTTTTTTTGAGCGCGTTCGCCACGCTTATTTAGCCAGAGCCGCTAAATCTCCGCAACGTTTTGCCATTATTCGCGCCGAAAAAACACCGCAAGAAGTGCAGGATTCATTGTCTGAAGTGATTGCAACTTTATAATATGAAAAAACTTTATCCTTGGCAAACAGCTTCATGGCAAACCTTGCAAGGTTTGCGCGCTCGATTACCGAATGCCATTTTGCTGCAAGGTGCGCAAGGAATCGGTAAATTCGATTTGGCGGTTAATTTTGCGCAATCTTTACTGTGCGAAGCGCCGCGTGCCGATGGCTTGGCCTGTCAAACGTGTGCTTCTTGCCATTGGTTTTTGCAGGACAGTCACCCTGATTATCGCTTAATCCAGTCGGAAGCGTTAAATGCGGCGGATGAAGTAGAAGAAAAAGCCAGCGCTAAAAAACCTTCTAAAGAAATCTCGGTTGAGCAAATTCGCCAGTTGGCAAACTTTACCAATCTGACCGCTCATCGTGGGGGTTATCGCATTATTGTGATTCATCCTGCTGAGTCGATGAATACTAATTCAGCCAATTCTTTGCTTAAAACATTAGAAGAACCGACCGATAAATTATTATTTATTTTGGTGACACACAAGCCCCAGCAATTGCTGCCAACTATTTTAAGTCGTTGTTTAAGTGTGCCAGTGGCGACGCCTAGCGCCGAAGTAGGTGTCGCGTGGCTAGCGCAACAAGGGGTGAGTCAGCCGCAAAATGTGTTGGCTGCCAGTGGTTTTGCGCCCTTATTGGCTTTGCAATGGCAAGAAGCGGGTGAGGGCGCCGAGGAGCGCACGCAATTGTTGGCAGCGCTTAGTCAGCCTTCGCAATTGGATGCGCTGGCCTTGGCAGAAAGCTTGCAACGCAGCGTGCCAGTGACGATTGTTCATTATTTGCAGCAATGGTGTTATGACTTGGAAAGTGCCAAATTGACCGGTGTGGTGCGCTACTTTCCAAAACAAGCAGCGGTGTTGCATAAGTTGGCTGAGGTGATTTCAACAATGGGTTTGCTGAGCTTTCAGCAGGAATTGCTGATCGCCAGAAAAGAAGCATTTCATCCCTTGAATGCGCGGCTTAAGTTTGAATCGCTATTGCTTTCTTACCGTCAACTTTTCGCAAAATCGGGATAAATTCTATGTTTATTGATTCACATTGCCATTTAAATTTCCCCGAGTTAGCAGCTAATTTAGACCAATTATTGCTCAATATGGCGCAGCATCAAGTGACTCACGCGCTGTGTGTGTCGGTCGAACTAGCAACTTTTCCAGCAATTCTGCAGCTGGCGGAACAACATCCGCAACTTTTTGCCTCAGTCGGCGTGCATCCTGATTATGAAGCAACGCTCGAACCGACTCAGGCGGAATTGGTTCGTTTAGCCAATCACCCTAAAGTGATTGCGATTGGCGAAACCGGCTTGGATTATTTTAGATTGACGGGCGATTTGGAATGGCAACGTGAGCGTTTCCGTACCCACATTCGCGCCGCGCGAGAAATTGGTAAACCGCTCATTGTGCATACTCGCGCAGCGGCGGCGGATACTTTGGCGCTGATGAAGGTAGAAAAAGCTCATGAAGCTGGTGGTGTCATGCATTGTTTTACTGAAAATTTAGAGGTCGCTATGGCCGCGATAGATTTGAATTTCTACATTTCCTTTTCGGGCATTGTCACCTTCAAAAATGCGACCACGATCAAAGATGTCGCAAAAAATATTCCCTTGGATCGCTTGCTGATTGAAACGGATTCACCGTATTTAGCACCCGTGCCGCATCGTGGCAAATTAAATCAACCGGCTTATGTCAGTCACGTGGCAGAAGAAATTGCCAAGTTGCGAGAAATTTCAGTGGAAGAAGTAGGGCGCGCCAGTAGCGCCAACTTTAGACGCTTATTTTCACTGCCGCCAACTTGTTAAATTGTGTCGTTCAGGGTTGCTTGTCGCTAGTTTGGATCTTATTGAGATGGGTCGCAGAAATACCTTCTTCGATAAAGTGTCGGTACGGTTGAGCCATTTCTGGCAAGATCAAAATTAATGTCAGGAAGCCAACCCCTATCGTAATTGGGAAACCAATACCGAAAATGTTCAGTTGGGGCGCCGAACGAGTCAAAATGCCCAAGGCAATATTCGTAATCAGTAAAGCAGCAATGATGGGTAAGGAAAGTTGTAAACCTATGCTGAATATTTTGCCGCCCCATAACGCTATTTGCATCGGATTAATGCCAACGCCATCTAAGGAGATGGGTAGCGTATAAAAGCTCTCGGCTAGCGCGACAATTAATAGTAAATGTCCATCCATGCTCAGAAAAACTAAGATAGCAAGAATGCCAAAAAACTGACTAATCGCAACGGTGCTGCCTTGCGTTTGTGGATCATAAAATGAGGCAAAGCCCAAACCCATCATCATCCCAGAAACTTGCCCTGCCATTTCAATCCCAGAAAATATGAGTCGCACCATCAATCCCATTGCGACTCCAATAATAATTTGCTGACTAATCATCAGTACGCCTTGCCATGAAACAGGATCAATATTTGGCAAGCTAGGGAGGGTTGGCATCACGGTGACGGTTATTAAAAACCCTACCGCCATTTTGACCGGTTGTGGAATGCCGTTATGACTAAAGACAGGTGCCATACTGATGAAGCTGAGTATGCGAATCAAAGGCAAAAGTAAGCCTAGCACCCAGCTTTGTAATAGTTCACTACTGAAGGTAATCATCTGCGATCAGATTCTTTAGCGAGAAACTTAAGCATTTGCCAAGGGGAAATTAGTAAATACCTCACGCATAAAATCGAGGATCACAGACAGCATCCATGGGCCGGCAATTAATAAGGCGATGAATATGCCAATTAGTTTTGGAATAAAGGAGAGCGTGGATTCATTGATCTGCGTTGCCGCTTGGAAAATACTGACCAATAGACCCACGCAGAGTGCGACGAGCAACATCGGGGCAGCTATCATTAGCGTCACTTCCATGGCGTGACGGCCGAAATTCATTACGCTTTCTGGATTCATGATTTATCTCAATAAAAACTTTGGGCAAGTGAGCCTAGCAATAGATGCCAGCCATCAGCCAGTACAAATAACATCAGCTTGAAGGGTAGCGAAACAATCGATGGGGATACCATCATCATACCCATTGCCATTAGCACGCTGGCGACCACCAAATCTACGATCAAAAATGGGATGAAGATACTGAAGCCGATTTGGAAAGCGGTTTTTAGTTCACTCGTCATAAAGCTAGGAACGAGTACGCGAAGCGGAACATCCTCTGGCTTATCGACATGTTTCGTGCCTGACATTTTCATAAACAGTGCTAAATCAGTTTCACGAGTTTGTTTTAGCATGAATGCCTTAATTGGCACGGCACTTCTGTCCATTGCCTCTTGCATTGTGATTTGATTTTCGGTGAGTGGTTGATAAGCCTCCAAGTAAACTTTATCCAGTACTGGGCTCATAATGAATAAAGTTAAAAATAAAGAGAGACCAATTAAAACCATATTAGGCGGTGAAGATTGAGTGCCAATCGCTTGTCTTAATAAGGAAAGTACAATAATGATCCGAGTGAAACTCGTCATCATTAATAAGGCGGCAGGTAGGAACGATAAGGATGTGAGGAGAATGAGCGTTTGCAAACTTAAGCTATAGTTTCCCCCGCCTTTAGTTGCTTGTGAGGTGATGATGTTGAGTTCGGCACCACCAGCAGCAAAGCTTGGTGCAATGAAGCCAAGAAATAAGGTTAAACCTAGGCAGATAGACAGGTTTATCGGTGATTGTCTTGAAATTAAATTTTTCACGAGTTTAAAATAATTAAACATATTACTTACCCAGAGTGGAGCGAGCATTTTTTAGTTTTAATAGCACGTCCATAAAGCCTGAATGGGTTGCCTTAACAGGTAAATCTTGAGGAAGGACTGTGTTGGTTTCTTTATCCAGATTGGCGATTGCGGTAATTTGACCAGGTGCAACGCCCACTACAATCCATCGATTTGCAATCTCTAGGACCACCACACGTTCACGTGTCCCAACACTCACGGCTCCCACAATATGCGCAACCGATAGTCCGCCGGTTTGAATGTGGGTCATTCTTTTTAGTAACCAGGCCAAGGCGATAATAATGGCTATTACGACGAACAAACCCCAAATGACCTTAGCAAAGTCTGCACTTGAATTTGACCCTACGCTATTTTCCGCATAAGAAGATATTGAATAAAAGATCGAAGCTAGGATAAAGCTTGGTTTAATCATCCGCATGGGGTTTGCCTCTAGAAATAATAATATCAATCATCAATTTTTATGGGTACAACACGTTATTACCAATTGATTTTATTTGTTTAATTTACGAATACGTTCGGTAGGGGTGATGATATCGGTTAGACGGATGCCGAATTTATCGTTAATAACAACGACCTCACCCTGCGCCACGATGCAACCATTCACCAATACATCCATTGGTTCTCCCGCTCTGCCATCAAGTTCGACAATGGAGCCTTGCGCAAGACGTAATAAATTCTTGATGGCAATTTTTGTCCTGCCTAATTCAACGGTCAGCTGAACTGGAATATCAAGGATAAAATCAATATCTTGATGACCTTCTTCGCCTGGATTTTCACCAGAAAACACTTTAAAAACAGAGTTGGGTTCTGCTGCCTGTTGTAAAGTTGTACTGTCTAACTCTGATTGTTCGGTCATAACTGCTCCCATATTAATGTTTGTTTAGCCTGTAAATCTTAGTGCGCTTAAATGCTCTTATTTACTCGCCACTTTGCGATCCTTTTATATATTCAGTTGAGTTTGGTCTCAGCAGTTTTTTGACACTAAGTGCATACTGGCCTTTAGAAATGCCAGAGCTGCATAACATCACTGGAATATTTTCAATCGTTGCCTCAATTTCTTGGGAAATAGGGAAAGGCACAATATCCCCGACTTTCATATTCATGATTTCATTTAGTTTTACCGTGGTGCTGCCGATATTGGCGACCAACTCAACTTCAGCGACTTGTATTTGCTGGGTGAAATATCTTAACCAACGCTGATCAACGCCTAGCGTTTCACCTTGTATCGGGGAGGTTAAAATGTCACTGATAGGTTCCAAGGTTGCGTATGGTATGCAGAAGTGAATTTGGCCACTGGAATTACCAATGTCAACCGTAATACTTGTCGCCACGACCACTTCATTAGGCGTTGCGATGTTGGCAAATTGCACATTCATCTCAGAACGTAAATATTCAAACTGAATCTCATAAACAGGCTGCCATGCTAATGCGTATGTTTCAAAAATGACATCCAGTACTTTTATGATAATGCGCTGCTCGGTAAGGGTGAAATCACGACCTTCAACACGGGTATGAAAGCGACCATCTCCTCCAAATAAGTTGTCAACAATCATAAATACAAGGCTGGGATCAAAAACCATCAAAATGGAACCCCGTAATGGTTTCATTTGTACAAGATTGAGGTTTGAAGGCACCACTAAGTTATGCATAAATTCACTATACTTACAAATCCGTACAGGACCCACAGATACTTCAACGGCACGGCGTACTAGATTGAATAAGCCAATACGGAAGGGACTGGTAAAACGTTCATTAATCATTTCCAGCGTTGGCATCCGACCACGTACGATGCGCTCTTGAGTGGCTAAGTTATATTCACGAATATTGCCCGTAGTTACTACAGCCGCTTCAGGCTCCTCGCCATTCATACCTTTTAGTAGCGCATCTACCTCATCTTGTGACAGGAAATTTTCAGGCATGATTTCTGTTTACCGAGTTACTGAATAATAAAATTTGTAAAAAAGATATCACTGATTTTCTGAGGCGTAAGGCTATTTTTGAATGGCATATTAATTCGGGTGATCAGTTCGTTCTTTAGTGAAATTTTGCCTTCTGTCGTTGAAATGTCACTGGCCTCTTTATTTGAAATTAATAGCTCTATTCGGTCTTGAATTTCAGGGATATGAGATTTTATATTTTCTTCTTCAATGATATCAGCAGCTTGTATGGTGAGGCTAATATTGACATACTTTTCAGCTGTAACTGGTTGTAAATTAAGTGCAAATGGCCCAAAAGGTATATAAGCCGGTTTGGCTAGCAGTTCTTTTTCTTTTTGATGGGCTTCCTTCGACTCTGGGACGTTATAAAACTTAAAATAATATGCAGCGCCACCCATACCGATTAGTAGAAACATAATCACAATAATGATGAGTTTCTTCTTGGATTTGGGAGCTGTGTTTTGTGTTTCCACTTGATCTTGAGCCATTGTTTTTCCGTTCGACGCTTAGTGTCAGTTACTTTAATTATGGAATAAAAAAATTATTAAGATGCCTTAAAAAGAAGGGCAAATAGCCCTTAATTTAAGCTTTACATTATATTTTATAAGCCAGATTTATCTAAAACTTCTGGTTTTCATCAATGAAATAATTGATCAACCGAGCCTATAAACTAGACATTTTAAATTAATACGGTATTTGTTGCTTTACTGTTAGGTAGGATTTTACTGGAGTGGGTGAAATTGAAGCGAATACCATATTCAGTTAAGCAAAAGTATTGACCATCCCTTGTTGCGTCCGAATTTCAGCGGTGGCGCCCGTTACCTGCTGAATGAGTCGGTTGCTGACGGCCTTATTCTTTGTTTGTGAATAAGAAGTATTTTGTGAGGGCGGGTTAAATGTGTGTTGATTGTTGCTACCAGTCTGAATATTGGTGGTCCCCAATTCGATTCCTGATTGTTTCATTGCATCGCGTAATTGCAGCATGCTATCTGCAAGAATTTGCCTGAGTTCGTGATTGTCAGAAATGAAATTAGCTTCAGCTTGTTGCGCGTGATTGACTTTAATCACCACTTGTAATGGCCCAAGATCAGGAGAATTAAGCGTCAGCGTAGCAGAATGGTGCCCGCCATTATTCATCCAAATGACCTTTTGACTGACTTCATGTTGCCAATTGGCTGTATTCAGATAAGCGCCTTCAGCTTTACTGGGTTGAATAGTTTCCATTATAGGCAGGGTTACCGGAGGCTGAACTGTGGCTAACTGAGATGTTATAGTTTCAGTTGTGGGCAGGTTATTAGTCTGATTTGTAGACGATATCTCTGTGTTTATAGAATGTTTTGTTGTGCTGAGTTCATTAATTTTGGGAAAATTAATGGTGGAGGACAAAGAATCAGGCAAGGTCGTCACCGGGGACTGATTGGTGTCTACTGTTTTTTTGTCTAAACTAAAACTTAATGGAGCCGCTAAGTTCGAGGTTTTTTGTTGTGGGTTAGTGCTGATAGCAGTCGATCCTATTGCTAACTGAGGCAATATTTCTTTACCCGTAGTCAGTTGATTCGGAAAATCATCCAAGCGGATTGCGGCATTATTAATTGGCGTGTTGGTGTTCAGCGTCAGTTGAGCAGATAGATCGGTAATAATGGGGCAAGTAACCGCTACCTGCGCCTTGTCGCTAGTCATGCCATCATCATTGTTTTCGCTTTGAGAATCCGTGTTTTTACCTTTTATTTTGGCGTGGGTGGATGGATCTGCTTCTAAGGACTTGGCGCTGTTTGTGCTCTGTTTGCCATTAATTTGATTGCTCAATACACTTTTAAAGGTCGGTTCTGCAGCGCCGGCGGTGTTTCTATTCGCTATGGCGGAGGTGACTAAGGGCTCGTTGCTAATATTTTGATTATTTATGGTATTCAATTGTCATGCTCCCGTTTTATTCTGAACCGTTTTTTTGGCACGCGAGGCAAATTCATCCATCATTTTTTGATCTCGCTTGCCTTCTAAGACCTGTTCTTTTTGCTGAGATCTCTTCATTAACACACCGTAAGACATTTTCTTTTTTTGCTGTTCTTGCCAGGCGATTTGGTGCTCTTTTGCGACTAACTCTAAATTGCCAATAGTGTGTTCTTGCCCCACGATGGCGTGATCTAATTTTTGTATAAATCTTTGATAGTTTGTTAACGTTTGTATCGATAAGCCCTGATTGAGCGCAACAGTGTAGCGGGCAATATAGTCATTCCGATAGCCTGATAACAACGCTAAACTATCTTGTGCAGCCCTAATGTTTTTGTTGGCCAGCGCTAGTTTTTCAGTTGCTAGATCTAGATGACGTATCGCTAGTTCTTGCAACATTTTTATGGCGGAAGAGGAAGGCATTTTCTAGTTCATTTATCTAGTTAAGTAATGTATTTAATTGATTCAGACTGTCCTCTAACGTCGATTTTTCGGTAATTTCCTGCTGTAAAAAAGTTTCTATATGGTGTCGTTTTCGAATGGCTTCATCCAATAACTGATCACTACCCGCAATATAGGCACCCACATTAATCAGGTCGATACTGCGACTATATTTTGAATTGAGTTGTTTCAGTTTTCGCGCGAGTTTTTGATGATCGCTAGAAGTAATGTTATGCATGGCGCGACTAATCGATTGCTCAATATCAATGGCTGGATAGTGACCACTTTCAGCTAACGTTCGGTTGAGCACAATGTGACCATCCAAAATTGCGCGTGCTGAATCTGCGACAGGATCTTGTTGATCGTCGCCTTCGGTTAGTACCGTATAAAAAGAAGTGATCGAGCCACCACCATCTTCACCATTACCAGCTCGTTCGACCAGTACCGGTAGCTTGGCAAAAACGGAAGGCGGATAACCTTTGGTCGCAGGCGGTTCACCAATTGCGAGCGCAATTTCACGTTGCGCCATTGCGTAGCGAGTGAGTGAATCCATAATGAGTAGGACATGTTTGCCCTGATCACGAAAATATTCGGCAATCGTAGTGGCATAACTTGCACCCTGTAAACGCATAAGAGGTGAGGTGTCAGCGGCGGCGGCAATTACCACAGAGCGGGCGAGCCCGACAGGGCCGAGAATATGTTCAATAAATTCCTTTACTTCGCGCCCACGCTCCCCGATTAAGCCAACAACAATGACATCGGCATCAGTGTAGCGCGCCATCATGCCGAGTAATACGCTTTTACCGACGCCAGAACCGGCAAATAAACCCATTCGTTGTCCACGGCCAACAGTAAGCATACTGTTAATTGCGCGAACACCCACGTCCAGCACTTTGGTGATGGGTGCTCGTTTTAACGGATTGACGGGTGGCGGGTTAAGTGGCGCACGATTTTCTGCGATTAATGGCCCTAGCTCATCCAGTGGCCGTCCTGCGGCATCCAGTACGCGCCCTAATAATTCGTTGCCAACAGGCAGTAAGCGAGCAATCCCATGGTCGCTTGGTTTCGATCGATCGGCATTTTTGAGGCTAGGTGAACGTGCAGCACTATTTATTTTTAGCACTTTTGCACCTGGCGCAATACCTTCAACGCTACTTTGGGGCATCAGTAATAAACGTTCCCCATCAAAACCGACCACCTCGGCCTCAACATTGCTGCCATCAGCTAAAGGAATGATGCATGGACTGCCAATTGGCCAATGCATACCGACAGATTCCATCACCAAGCCGGTCACTTTAGTGATAACGCCTGATTGCTCAAAGGTATCAACATGGTTCAGCAGCTCGCTACAATTGGCGAGATAGTTTTTCCAACCAGAAGGATTTTCAGGTGCGGTCATTTTAAGCTGCTCAACCATTCTTGATCTTGGCCCAGCGCATCACATATCCGTTTCCAACGGGTTTCGATGCGAGCATCTATTTGTTTTACCGCGGTTTCAACAATGCAGCCCCCTTGAGTAATGCGGGCGTCTTCTAGAACGATCCAATTTAAAGAAGTCAGATCTTCTAATAAATGTTTTCTGACACTATCTGCATCGTCAGGATGTAATCGCAGTCTTACTTGACTAATGTCAGGCGGTAAATGGTCGGTGATTTCTTTAATAACGACCAAAATAGCTTTAGAATTTAATTGGAGATGGGTATTCACCATAGCTTTTGCAACATCGAGCGCCAGCTTCAGAATTTCCATCGAAAATTCAGTTTCACCTTTATCTAAAGAGTGAGTGAAAGTGTTCGCTAGGTTCAACAGATTCTGTTTGTCAGACAATATTTCTGCATGAGCCTGTTGCAAACCATCTGCGTAACCGTGTTGCATGCCGAGTGCAAATCCCTCTTCCTTGGCTTGTTGAGCAATCGCCTGTAGCTCTTCTGGCGTGATTGATTTTTCTTCAATAACAGTTTCATTATCATCATGGGAAATGTCAGACATTTCCCAACGTTGATAAGCTGTTTGTTGTTCTTTAGGAATAAACATATTAGACATATTGGTCTTCAGCGCCTTGGCCGCCTAACGAGATCTGACCTTCATCAGATAGTCGTCGTACGATAACCAGAATTTGTTTTTGTTGTTCTTCAACTTCTGAAAGTTTAACCAATCCTTTGTTTGCCAGATCTTCCTTCATCATCTCTGCGGCACGAGTAGACATATTCGTAAAGATTTTTTCACGTACAATTTCGGGGGTGCCTTTGAGGGCAATAATCAGCGACTCAGACTGAATTTCACGAAGAATAATTTGGATGCCTTTATCATCAATATGCAATAGATCCTCAAAGGTGAACATTTCGTCCATAATCTTGTTAGCCATCTCTTCATCATACTTTTTGATGCTTTCCATCAGCGCGATTTCGGTTTCGCCAGACATAAAGTTCATAATGCCCGCGGCCGCTTTGATGCCACCGATTTTTCTCTTATTTAAATTCTCATTACCGACCAGCAACTTGGTCAATACTTCATTCAGCTCTTTTAAGGCAAGCGGTTTTACCGCATCGAGGGTGGCGATGCGTAACATCACATCTTGGCGTAGCCGTTCTGTAAAGTGACACAGGATATCGGAGGCCTGATCAGGTTCAAGGTGGACTAAAATGGTGGCCACGATTTGTGGGTGCTCATTTTCGATTAATTCTGAGACAGTACTGCCATCCATCCACTTCAAGCTTTCAATGCCATTGTCGTCACGACCGTTCATAATGCGTCCAATTAATCCAGACGCTTTGTCATCACCGAGTGCTTTGGTTAAAACCGAGCGAATGTATTCATCTGAGTCCATGCTGAATAAGCTTTGCTCATTGGCTGTTTTAACGAATTGATTCAGGACGCGCTCAACTTCATCATGGCTCACACTTTTTAAAGTGGACATGGTTAAACCGAGTTTTTGTACATCTTTCGGCGTGAGATGTTTCATCACTTCCGCAGCTTCATCCTCACCCAAGGCGAGCAGGAGGATAGCTGCTTTGACTAAGCCCTCATCACTCATTCTGATTAGCCCATGAAGTCACGACTGAGGCTACAGCCTTAGGGTTGGATTGTGCTAGCAATTTAGCCTCATCTAAGTTTTCTTTATAACCTTTATTAGTGGGTGCTGATGTCTCTGAATGGTTTTCTGAGCTAGCCGTTGAACGCTCATTTACTAGCTTAGTTTTAGATTCTGAACGTGTCAATTTTAACACCATCGGTTTAACTGCTTTTCGATAAAGCACAAACAAAACGATTAAACCAACTACAAATTTCATTAACTCTTTAGCTAAATTTATATATTCCTGGTTTTTCCAAACAGGTAGTTCTGGTATCACTTCTTTGGCTGGGTTGATAAAGGTACTGTTGACTACAGAAATGGTGTCACCACGCGCCTCGCTAAAACCCATCGCTTGTTTAGCTAAATCACTAATTTCTTGTTTCTCTGCGTCATTCAGAGGGCGATAGCTGATTTTGCCTTTAGGGTCGACGAGTTGTTTATTGTTGACGACCACGGCCAAGCTGAGACGCTTAATGCTACCCATATTTTTTTGCGAGTAACTAATTGTTTTATTGACTTCATAATTAGTCGTGATGTTTTTTTGCGAATTAGTTGGCGCGCTGTTAGCCGCATTTGCATTTGAGTCCGTCGTCAGTGGCGCCGTAGCATTTGCTGGCGGTTGATTGCTCAAGGCACCTGGCACACCACTGGCGGTCGAATTGGTTGATGACTGACTTTCATTACTCTGCATGCTGCGTATGGTTGTCTCATCTTGTTTTTGATTAGGTTTGTAAATTTCATCCGCTTGCTCAACATTGGCAAAGTCCACATCAACGCTGGCTTTAGCGTGCACATTGCTAGCACCCACGATAGGCGTAATAATCGACTCCACCTGCATAGAAATGCTTTGTTGCAAATCTTCTATATATTTAAGTTGATTGGTATCAAGTCCATGTAAATTATTTTTCTTGGCCGTGTCGGATAATAAATTACCAGATTGATCAACCACTGTTACGTTTGTTGCGGTGAGTTCAGGTACGGCGCTGGCCACTAAATGTACGACTGCACTGATTTGTTGTTCATTCAAACTGTATCCGGTATTTAAATTTAACAATACAGAAGCGGTAGGGAGCTGTTTTTCGTGAACAAAATCATTTGATTTTGGGATGGCTAAATGGACTCGAGCAACTTGCACGGCATCAATTGCTTGGATGCTTTTTTCTAATTCACCTTCAAGTGCGCGCTGGAAATTCACATGTTCAACAAATTGTGACACGCCAAATTTTTGATTTTCTAGTAGCTCGAATCCAACATTACCGCCTTTGGGTAAGCCCATAGCGGCGATCTTTAAGCGCGTTTGATTGACCAATGACGCCGGCACCATAATGGCACTGCTACCCTCCGTCACTTTATAAGGAATATTCATCTGTTCAAGCGCTGCGATGATAGAGCCGCCATCTTTGGAGCCGTCTTTATTGCTCAAGTTGGAAAATAGCACACGGTATTCCGGTTGCTGGCTCCACAGCCAAAAAGTTGTCATCAACGCGACGACCACAGCCAATCCTAGGGCTATGAAAAGTCGTTTATTGTTGTTTAGGATACTATTGAAGTCCATTTTCTTAGCTTAAATGTGAGGCTGATTTAAAGTGTCAGCTACCATTTCTCCGTGATGTTTGAAGGTTTAATTCGGAATTGCACATTTCAAGGCTTAATTATGCTTTTGAAACAAAAATTCAAAGCGTGGAATAGAGCACTTTTATTGGGTTTGTTTTAAAGCTACTTAATGATGACTGATGGTAAATTACACACCATAGTTGGTAAAAGCAGATGGGTTTTGGAATGAACATTAATTTAATCTTGGGGGCGACAGCATTATGAAAGTTGGCGGAATTGATTCTAGTCGAATTGAATCAATGCTCAATCAAATTAGGGCAGCATCGCAACGACCTGAAGGGTTGGGTGCGGTTAATGCGACTAAGCTTGATAAGCCACAACCCTCTACCAAGGTGGATTTTTCGGCTGCCTTGAAAGCCACCCTTGATCAGGTAAATCAGCGTCAAATGAATGCCGAAGAATTGGGGAAGAATTTTGCCCTTGGCGATGACAAAGTTAGTTTGTCAGATGTCATGATTGCAGGGCAGAAAGCTAATATTTCTTTGCAAGCGACGGTGCAAGTACGGAATAAACTTGTTTCCGCTTATCATGAAATTATGAATATGCAGGTTTAACTAATTGGCACGGTTTCAATGCTGACCAGTCATTTATTTTATTATGCCTTCATTTTCTAAACGATAGAGCCAAGATAGTATTTCAGCTACCGCTTGGTACAGTTCAGCAGGAATATGCGCATCAAAATCCACTTGCATCAATAACGAAACCAACTCCTTAGATTCATGTATATACAGGCCATTTTCTTTGGCGCAGGCAATGATTTGCTCCGCGACGAGGCCACGCCCTTTAGCCACCACTCTAGGTGCAAACTCACCACTTTCATAGGTGAGAGCAACGGCCTGTTGCCTTTGTTGATCAGGCTTCATGACGGCTCACTGAAATAGCTTCCAATTTTTGACCCAAAGATTCCAATGCCACAGCAAGATCATTTGTTTGACTCTTTAATAGTTGTGCTGAGAGTGTGCTGCTGGTTTCAAATTTAACTTGTAAATTCCCATTTTGGATATGGACGGTTGCCAAGATTGTCCCTAAATGGGCAAAATTAAATTTCATTACACTAGAATAGATTGGCTCATTTTCGCCTTGCGAACTATTTTGCTGGTTTGCATCTGGGTCGCGTGCCGGCCTTTTTTCAACGCTGATGGTCCAATCCATATTTTGATTGGGCCAGACTTCACCATTTAAATGCAACTTATTTTGTTCCAATATTTCGAGCTGTTTAACGACAGTGGTCGCCGGATCAAAGCCGGGTTTGTTTTGTGGTTCTTGCGCTAAGCTACCCACCTCGTGTTTGCCTTGCAATAAATCTGCGAGATGAGACTCATAAAACAGTCCGCTATTGGCAATGGCTTGTTTGAGACTTTCAGTGTTGAGCGTGGTTTGATCTGGCGGGGCGCTTAATAAGGCACCAGATTGATGAAGTGCCAAGTTAGGTAAATTAGTTTCGGTTTGGTTGAAAAATTGTCCAATATTGGTGGCCGCTTGGCTAATGACAGTATTGTTAACTGAGATATTGGCTACTGAATCCGCTTTAAGTAATAAGAAAGTAGGGTCGGGCGAGTTGCTCACATATTTAAGTGTCAGCGTTTCGCCTGGCGCGAGATGCGGGGGCAATGCCATTTTAAATAATGTACCGTCTAAGCGGACATTGGCTAGTAGGCCATCCGCAGAGCGAGAAATTACTTCAGCTTGGTATTGCTCGCCAACGGTAAAATTACCGTGCCTTGCAGAGGGGTCTTGCGAGGTGACTAATGCCTTAATCGCCGACACACGCTCCAAAGGTTTTACGCTTAAAGCATCAGTGGCATTGGCGATACGCATGGTGTTTATCTATTACAATCCATTAATAAATTGGGGGAACTGCTTAAATTAGGTTGAAGTTTACCACTCATCATGTCGGCTAGTCTTCGTTGCCATGGTTCAACCACGTTACGAATTTGTTTGTCATTTTCCATAATGCGTCTAAGGCTGGCCATTTTGCGCTCGGTTGCTTGCCGGCTTAATGGCGTCAATGATTTATATTCACTGGCTTTATCCGCATAAGTTTTGCAGGTTTGTTCAAGTTCTGACAACCTGGTCCAATCATGGCAAATGGCAGACTCACGCATATCATGGGTGATTTCTGCAACGACTTCATAAATACAGAGCATTTCTTCGTTATTCATCATTTCACTCTAAATTGAAATAGGGTTAATTTAGTGGGTCACTCACTAGAATTGACCAGTATCGAAATTGCAATCTAAAAGTAGGTTATCGGAAGATATTGGCAAAAGTTTAGGGTTACCAATAACTATTTTTTAAGGTTGCGTAAATGAACGTAATGCTGTTCCGCGATCCGAATGAAATATTACGCTAGTCCTAGTGGAAGCAAAGCTAAAGGAAAGGTGGGAAAGTGGCACTAATCTACTAATTGAGATTAGGCCGCTAGATTATTTTGGATGGCATAGCGCATGATTTCAGCATTGTTGCGCAAGCTAAGTTTACTTAATACACGTGCACGATACATGCTTATCGTCTTGACTGATAAAGAAATTTCATTTGCAATTTCCCCAACTGTCAGGCCTTTGGTAATCATAGAAAAGACTTGAAACTCGCGCGCTGACAACAATTCATGAGGCGCTTTATCGCTATTACCTGAAAATTGATCGGCCAATAATTCGGCGACAACCGGCGTGATGTATTTTTTGCCTTTCACGACCACATGAATAGCTTTGATCACTTCTTTATAAGTTTCTTCTTTATTGATGTAGCCATTTGCACCCGCTTTTAGGCAGCGTAAGGCATATTGTTCTTCTGGGCACATCGAAAAAATCAGGATGGGCAGTTCTTTATTGACTCTGCGTATGGTTTCTAATACTTCGATGCCGCTTTTATCGGGTAAATTGATATCTAGCAATAAGACATCAATATCCGTTTTTGAGGCCATTTTAAGGGCGTCTTTACCCGTTGCCGCTTCTGCCACCACGGAGATGCCGTTGTTATCGCCGAATAGCATTTTAAGGCCATCGCGAATAATACTGTGGTCATCGGCGATGGCGACTTTAATGGCAGATAAGCTCATAAGATATTCTCTAGTGTTTGATTATTTTGGAATTAAGAGGCAGTTTCATGGTGGTGACTGATCCTGTGTCGTCTGAATTATTGACGATATTAAAGTCACCCCCCAAAATGATCATGCGGGCCTGAATGGTAGGAAAGTCAGATATTTTCATTTTGTTTTTATGTTTGTTCGGTGCTGTGTGATCGGTTAATTCGACGGATAGGCTGTCATTACTAAACAGTAGAATAATGCTGACTTGAGTGAGATCCCATCGTTGTTGAAGGTGATCAAGTAACTCTGAGCATGACTTAATAATGCTAAAGGCCGCTCTTTCGGATGGCTTTTCCGTGGTCTTGTTGCTATAAAACTGAGTGGTAGCGCCGGTTTTTTGCGCTAAGCGATCAAGTTTTTTAGGGAGTGCCTCTTCAAGTTCTAGCTCGATTAATTCAGGACGCAAGCTATTAGAAATTCGGCGTGTTTCCACTAACGTTAAGTCAATCAGCTGTTCTAAGTATTGTAACTTCTCAAAAAGCACAGCGGGATCTTTTTTGGGTAGCATCAGCATGCTATCAACTAGCATCTTAATGGCTGCGATATTGCCACCGATACCATCATGCACTTCACGAGCAATTTTTTTGTGCTCAAGTTCAATATATCTATCGAAATGATCGATAAGGTTTTTCAGTGGTTTGATGTCGTTAAAAATTTCACTGCTCCTTATTTAATGATTATTAAATGCCTTGGTTGGTCAGGTAAGGTGGGATTCCTTAAACTGTACCGACAAAATTCTTGCCAAGGTGCTACATGCGTTCATTTTATTTATAGTTACGTGCGCCAATTAAAATTGTAGGGCAAGCGCTGTATTTGCTAGTAGTAATATACTACACATATACTAGTGGTAATGTACTACATATATATAGGTAGTCATATACTACATATATACTAGTGTTTGTCTGTATTAAAAAACAACTAAATGCTGTACTAATAAACCGATGTCTCCCTATCAAGTTTTTTTAGAGTTGATTTAATAATGCTGTCCATGCAACAGCGTTCCTACGAATCAATAAAAATTTTACTTAGTGGAGATTGAAATGACAGCCATCCGTAATGCACAAGAAGACATGCTCTCGGAAATTCGTGAGGCCAATTTAAGCTATTTAATGCTGGCACAGCAAATGATCCGCTTGGATAAAGCAACAGCCATTTTTAGATTGGGCGTTTGCGCTGACATCGCTAATTTTCTAGAAAACTTAAGTAACTCGCAACTTATTAAATTGGCAAGTTCCAACATGATGCTGGCGCGTTTTCGATTTGACGATAGCACCATCCTCGGTATGCTGACAAATTACAATAAAAGTGGTGTTCAAGCAACGGCTCATAGCGCCATTCTGATGTCTGGTCAGACTGTCGAAACAATCAATTAATTATAAAGAGAAGCCCGCGATGAAAATCAAAAGTGTAGTAGATGAGAGCGAACAATTGCAATTAGCGATCCAAATGATCAAGTTGGGTGCGCGCTTGCAGTTACTTGAATCTGTGATCACGCTATCTCGTGAGCGATTGATTAAGCTCTATAAAGAGCTGCAAGGAATCTCGCCCCCTAAAGGCATGCTGCCATTTTCTACTGATTGGTTTTTGACTTGGCGTCCTAATATTCATTCCTCAGTCTTTATGAATATATATGGCTTTATTATCAAGAATACCGAGGTGCGCGATGTTCAGGCCTTGGTGAAATCTTATCAACTGTACTTAGAGCAGATGCGTGATGACAATTTGGACGAAGCTGAACCTGTCTTGTCATTGACGCGTGCTTGGACATTATTGCGTTTTGTAGAATGTCGAATGATGAAGTTAGAGTATTGCTCCTGCTGTGCAGGTAAGTTCGTGGTGAATAGCGACGACTTAAATTATGGTCATGTCTGTGGTTTGTGCCACGTCCCTTCGCGTGCCGGTAAAACAAAGAAAGCGAAGGAAGATAACCTTAAAGCCATTCAGATGGCGGCCTGAAATTGTTGGCCTAACTGGCTGAATTGACGTTGTGAATAAGACTATTTTTATGCCTAAGCCCGCAATTCTCGCCTTAATAATCGAGCTGATAGCACTTTTCATTAGCGGACTTATTTATTCACTTTTGTCAGTCTATTATTTACTAAGCGCACCTTATTTTTTATTGTTGCAGGCCACGTTGGCGCTAGGGTTGTCTTGGCTGGTTAAAGCGGACGTCTGGTGGCGCTATATTCATTTGGGTTTCCCCCTGTTGGCAGGGGCTGTCTATTATTTACACCTGCCCAATGCCTTTTATTTGGTTGGTTTTGTCCTAAGTTTGGCGCTATTTTGGACAACCTACGCCAGCCAAGTCCCATTTTATCCGTCTCGTCCTATTGTTTGCCAGGCAGTAGTCGACTTATTACCCGATCAGCAAGCGATTAAATTGATTGATATAGGCAGTGGGATGGGCGGTTTGTGTCTGAAAGTGGCGCTAGCCAAGCCTGAGGCGCAGGTGACGGGTATTGAAATTGCGCCACTCCCTTACTTGGTGAGTTCGTTGCGAGCGTATTTCACTCAATCACGTGTTCGCTTTAAATTGGGAAGCTATAACGCACTCAATTTTGCCGATTACGATGTTGTTTTTGCTTACTTATCGCCCGCAGCGATGACTAGTTTATGGTGCAAGGCCCAAGCAGAAATGCGTGAGCAAACTATCCTATTAAGCTATGAATTCGAAATTCAGAATGTGCGACCTGACCGCGTTATTCCTACTTCTTCGGGTGAACCTGCAATATTTCTATACCGAATGTCGGTTTAAGGATGCCTATCTGGTGTTGATGAAGTTGATCGGTGTCATTTATTTCAAAGTGGGTAGTGACGGAATATTTCAAGAATGTTAATTATATTGCCTTAAGTTTTAGTAAATATTGTCGATAACCAATATAGGTTAAGTGGGATGCCTTTAACGCGAGCGCGTTGTAATGGGGTCTGCCCGCATCATCATCATCTATCTAATTAATTAAATTAATAATTTATCTGGAGTGTACATAGCGCCATGAAAATCAACATGCCCATCAGTAATAATGAAATCACCTTTGACGATGCAGAGTTCATGCTGACCAAGACTGATACCAAGGGGGTGATTATCTACGCTAACCAAGATTTTATTAAGGTGAGTGGTTTTAGCGAAGCGGAGTTGCTTGGGCAAAGTCACAATTTAGTGCGCCATCCCGATATGCCAGTTGAAGCGTTTGCGGATATGTGGCGTAACTTAAAAGCTGGAAAGCCATGGACTGGCATGGTTAAGAATCGTACAAAATCGGGTGA
>Ga0114977_10000909_pt1 | contig 19644 bp, 17 predicted proteins | sample S_130805_MF_Meta_FD_87026 | JGI IMG/M metagenome (GOLD analysis project Ga0114977, IMG submission 87026) | Freshwater microbial communities from Lake Simoncouche, Canada to study carbon cycling - S_130805_MF_MetaG | ecosystem: Environmental > Aquatic > Freshwater > Lake | place: Lake...
CAGATCAGCCGCATCCTTAGCCAGCAAGCCGCGCATAAAATCATTCATCCGAAACGGCGCATTGATCCAACCAATGGCACTCTTTCGGCGCTCTGCTTCGGTATTATGAGGGTGGCCATTTCGATAAATGGGCAGGTACATTAAGAACCCCGCTTGCACTTGCTTGCTCGCCTCTTGCGCCAAAGTCACTTTGCCGGTCAACTCGACTTGCCCGCTGTCGATCGCTTTTTGCATGGCGGCATGGCGCATGTTTTCCGAATACAAATCAAAGCCAATGGCGCGTAAATTACGTTCGTTAAAGGGCTCTATATAAATAACAGGTGTGTAAATTTCACGCTCACCATCGGGACGAATACTATATTCAGGAAAGCCTTCAGCGCGGATTTCAGCGATATGATTAGCTTTTTGAGCCGCAGGTACTATCAGCGCAAAGCCGACACCTTGAATACCCGGGAAATTTTCTGCTAGACGAAGCCCCTCAACATAATTGCGAAAGGTTTTGCGATCGACTTTTTGTGCGGCATCAAACAAACTGGCCGCGCCCAACAAAACTTGATGATACGTTGATACCCGAATATCCAGATTACTCAGCACGCCTCGCGCCTGAAAATCTATGTAATCTTGGGTTTTTTGATCGGCATCTTGCTTTGCCGTGTGTACTGTTTGAAAAGTCACCAGCAAACCGATGAACAACACCAGTAGCGTCCAAACCAAGGTCACGCGCGGACGAGTGATCATTTCAGCCTCCTGTCTGTCTGTCTGTCTGTCTGTCTGTCTGTCTGTCTGTCTGTCTGTCTGTCTGTCTGGTGGCATTATTCATTTTAAAGTTCAATCCTAATAAGCACGCCGAGCCCTAATTACTGACGCACTAAAATTTCCAACAAAATAATTTCGATTCGTCACTATTATCAAAAAAACAAGCCACGTTCTCGGTTTACCGGCTGGCAGCCAATCGCTTAATATCGAGCGAACCCAAGAAAACGGCTAGGATTTTCAACTTGTCCTAGCCACGCGGTGGCTTCTGGCAATTATAACGTAGCGAACGCTTTTATACGCACAGCGATCTCAATCGCCTGCTCATCATCAAAAAATTAATTGAGCAAGGTTTTAAACCAGGCTATTTGGTGCCGCTGAGTCCAACCGAGTTAGTCGTGATAACGGATTCGCTGCCCAAGACGGACAGCAATAGCAATTTACGCCGTAAAGTTAAACACTCGCGTACTTTTGACAGCTTAGAACTGACCGCGAAGGCGATCAGCGAGTTTAAAAATACAGCCTAAATTCGCTGATCGGCCTAGCTTAACGCAAAGACATAATTTCCCAGCCAGCTTGTTCGGCGTGCTGCCGCAAAGTGGCATCTGGATCGACCGCGACGGGGCGATCCACTTTTGCCAGCAAGGGCAAATCATTCAAGGAATCACTGTAAAAAATAGTTTGCTGAAAACTGCGCCAATGCCAACCGCGCTCGGCCAACCAACTTTCCATTCGCACCACTTTACCTTCGCGAAAACTCGGCACGCCAGCGACGCGACCGGTAAATTGACCATTCACCTCTTCAGGGTCAGTAGCAATTAAATAGTTAATCCCAAATTCACGCACAATCGGTGCCGTGACAAAACTATTGGTCGCCGTCACCACCACGCACACATCACCCGCTGTCAAATGTTGCGATACCAGATTTCGCGCTAGGTCGCCCATCATCGGACGGATTTTTCGGCGCATAAATTCTGCGTGCCAGTCATTCAACACCTCGCGCGAATGACGCGACAACGGCTTCAATTGAAAATCTAAAAACTCATTAATATCCAATGTACCCGCTTTATATTGATCGTAAAAAGCCAGATTTTTTGACTCAAAAACTTCACGGTCCAACACACCTTGCTCGATCATAAATTGCGACCATTCAAAATCGCTGTCACCGCTCAACAACGTATTATCCAAATCAAATAACGCTAATTTCATGCTGTTCCTTTTTGTAATAACTACCCGCGCATCACTTCTTTCAATAATGGCACCGTCGCGGCTGGCCGTTTTAAGCGCAAACACAGCGCATCCAAGTCATCCAATACACGAAACAAGCTCGGCAAGTCGCGGCGACCGTGACGCAACATATAAGTCGAAACCTCTGCCGGCAAAGCCAGCCCCAAAATCGTGGCGTGACGCTGCAACGCTTCTGTTTTTTCAGTCTCATTTAATTCTTGCACGTGGTAAATCATGCCCCACCCTAAGCGCGTCCGCAGATCATCTCGCACCGACAAATGAAGGGGTGCGCAATGCCCGCTCACCAACAATAAACCACCACTTTCGCGCATCTGATTGTAAAGCTCAAACAAGGCGATTTGCGCCGCCTCATCCAGCAATGCCACATCGTCAATCGCCACCACTTGCGCCACTTCTGGTACTGCGCCGTGGGCATAAATGGCCGATAAATTTAAGGCGCTGGCACTCGCCACCACCGCCTGCAACAGATGACTTTTCCCACTGCCCGGTTCGCCCCAAATATAAAATCTGCGCTCGCCTTCATCCCCGCTCAAAGCCTCACGCAAGGCGGTGTGCAGCATCAAATTTCGACCGATCACAAAGTTGTCTAAACTGGGCAACCACGCCGGCGTCATCCCTAAAATAAGTTGCGTCATTTAGGTTCCCGATACAAATCGCTAGTCAAATACCACACCTTAAAATGACGCAGTCCGACCAACACAATCGCCGCCATCGGCAACGCTAATAACACGCCAAAAAACCCGAATAATTGGCCGCATGCCAACAAGGCAAATACCACCGCCAGCGGATGCAAACCGATGCGTTCGCCGACAAATTTTGGCGTCACCACCATGCCTTCTAAAAGCTGACCGATGCCAAAAATAAACCACACCCAAAACACCGCGCTCCATTCTCCAAATTGCGTAAACGACACCAAGGTTGCCAGCCCGACACCGACGATCACCCCGACGTAAGGAATAAACACCAGCAAGCCGCTGACGATGCCGATCGGTAGCGAAAATTCCACACCAACCAGCCACAAGCCAAACGAATAAAAGACGCTCATTAACAGCATCACGGTGATTTGACCGCGCATAAACTGCGCCAAAATATCGTCCACTTCGTGAATAATCGCCAGCGTCTGCGCGTGCCAACGACGTGGAATCAACCGATCCACTCTGGCAATCAATTCGGGCCAGTCGCGTAATAAATAAAACATCGCCAACGGAATCAACAAAATATTCATCAACACGCCGAGCAAGGCCGCGCCGCCACCGCTTAACCAGGGCAATAATTTATTCGCCACGCTGCCAGCATCTTGCAAATGGCCACTCAATACTGATTTCCACGAGCCCTCGCCCCATTGCGAACCCTGCCCCATTTGCTCCTGCGCGGAAAATAATTTGGTGCGCACCGCCTCCATCAAATCGGGCAATTTCAGCAACAGCAAATCAATTTCGCTACGCAACAAAGGGAATAAAAGCATGCCTAGCAACACGCCTAAAATCAGCAAACCACTCATCACCAGCAAGGTTGCCGTGGTGCGCGAGCATTTCTTTGCGTTCAGTCGCGATACCAGCGGCTGGCTGATATAAGCGAAGATGGCGGCGGCCAAAAAAGGCGACAAAACTGGTCCCAACCAGTATAAAAAGGCAGTCAGCAATAATAAAATTGCGATTCCTTGCAGTGCAGCAAAGCGAGTTATAGTCATTTCAGGTAAAATCCGGCATCCAAAAAACGGCCTGCACTTTATCCCGAAGAAAGCGAGAACTCAACTTGAGCACCCCAACTAATTCACTTTCCTACCGCGACGCCGGTGTTGACATCGACGCTGGCGACCAATTAGTCGAGAATATTAAACCTTACGCTAAGCGCACCATGCGCCCTGAAGTGCTATCTGGCATTGGGGGTTTCGGTGGTTTGGTCGAAATTTCTAAAAAGTTTAAAGAGCCCGTTCTGGTGTCTGGCACTGATGGCGTCGGCACCAAATTAAAATTAGCCTTTGAACTGAATCGCCACGACACCGTTGGCATTGATTTGGTGGCGATGAGCGTGAACGACATCTTGGTGCAAGGCGCTGAACCGCTATTTTTCCTCGATTATTTCGCCTGCGGCAAACTTGACGTGCCCGCTGCCACCGAAGTAATTAAAGGCATTGCCTTCGGCTGCGAACAATCGGGTTGCGCCTTGATCGGCGGCGAAACAGCAGAAATGCCAGGCATGTATCCAGTTGGCGAATACGATTTGGCGGGCTTCGCGGTTGGCGTGGTCGAAAAATCTAAAATCATCACCGGCGAAAATATTATCCCCGGCGACGTGGTGTTGGGGCTAGCTTCCAACGGCGCACATTCCAACGGTTATTCGCTGGTGCGCAAAATTATCGAACGTTCGCATCCTGATTTGGACGCGCCATTTGATGGCGATCGTTCACTGGCTGATTGCATCATGGCGCCGACTCGTTTGTACGTTAAACCGCTGTTATCGCTGATGCAAAATTTAACCATTAAAGGCATGGCGCACATTACCGGCGGCGGCATTACCGAAAACGTGCCGCGCGTATTGCCAAGCAACGTGGTGGCCGCCATCGACAGCGCCAACTGGCAAATGCCAAAATTGTTTGACTGGCTGAAAGAAGGCGGCAATGTGGATGCGCAAGAAATGTTCCGCACCTTTAATTGCGGCATCGGCATGGTGGTGATTGTGGCGGCAGCAGATGCAGCGGCAGCGATTGCGCAACTGCAAGCGTCTGGCGAGACGGTGAATCAAATTGGTGTGATTCGCGCTCGCAACGGCGACGAACATCAAACGCAGGTTCGCTAAGTGAAAAAAGTTGTCATTCTGATTTCTGGTCGCGGCAGCAATATGCTGTCGTTGCTGGACGCCAATTTGCCGTGCACGGTGGCGGCGGTGATTAGCAATCGCACGGATGCGGGCGGCTTGGCGATAGCTCAAGCTCGCGGCATTGCCACGGCAGTGATTTCGCATCGCGACTACGCCGATCGCGAAACATTTGACCAAGCGTTGTCAGAATTGATAGACAGTTACGTGCCAGACTTGGTTGTGTTGGCCGGCTTTATGCGCATTCTCAGTGCGCCGTTTGTCGAACATTATCAAGGTCGTTTAATCAACATTCACCCCTCGCTGTTACCAGCGTTTACCGGCGTTCACACGCATCAACGCGCCATCGACGAAGGCGTCAAAGTTCACGGTTGCACGGTACATTTTGTGACCCCAGATTTGGACGCAGGTCCGATTATTATTCAAGCGGTGGTGCCGGTGTTGCCAGACGATACCGAGCACAGTTTGTCGGCGCGCGTGTTGCGTGAAGAACATCGCATTTATCCGCAAGCGGTGAGTTGGTTGTGCCAAGAAAAAGTGTGGCTAAACGAGGCCGGGCGGGTGGTTAATCAGGACTTAAAATTTGCTGAAGCCGCGCTGATCTCGCCTTGTTTAGCGTGATCGACGCGATGCTGCTGATGTTTTTTCGCCTCTTATTTATCGTTCTCAGTAGCGCGCTACTGTTGTCGGCAAACGCTGCAACTATTAGCAAATTTTCGCTCAATCCCACGCCGCTGCCCACTCACGCACAATTAAATTTTGACGTGAGCCAAGGCGACGACAATTTCAAAGTGGGCGAAGCGCAACACACGCTGGAACTGACGCCAGGCCACTATTTATTAAAGTCAGAAATCAAAACCACCGGCATTATCGCGGCGCTAAAAAGTTATCGCCAACTGCAAATCAGCAGCGGCAACACCCTCAATAACTCGCTGCAACCCGATACCTTTGTCGATGAAGTAATTCAACGCAACGAAACAAAAACTAACCGCGTAACCTTCGATCGCGAGCATCACCAACTGCTACACAGCAATGGCCAAATGGCAGAATTGAGCACGGATACGCAAGATAGTTTGAGTGTGCTTTATCAATTACCGGCGCTACTAAAAAATACCAAATCAAATGCGGTATCGATTACCAATGGTCGATTTTTAGAAATTTCCAATTTTGAAATCGTCGGCAAAGAAACCTTGTCGCTGCCGATCGGTGAGACTAAAACCGTCCATCTACGCAAAGTTCGCGGCCCTCAAATGGAAGGCCTGGAAGTCTGGTTTGCCGAAAATCTGCACTGGCTGCCGGTGAAAATTGCGCACTATGATAGAGACGGAAAAATCACTGCCGTGGTCATCATCACCCATTTGAGTATGTCCGATGACGCGCAATGAGCCACGCGCTAACACGCCAGAATGATGCTGATGCGCCGACTTCCTATTACGTTTATTGTTGCACTGCTAGTGTCTTTGTTGCTGCATAGCTGGCTACTTTGGGTGCCGCATTTCGAGCTGCCGTTTAGTGCCAAACATAAAATGACGCGACTGAGCGCGCAGCTCGAACCGCTGCCAGCGGTGGTCGCACCCGCGAAGAAAGTCCCGCGAAAGAAAGTGTTGCCTATCGCTCAAGCAGCCACGACTTCGGAAACAGTCGAGTCAAAACCCGAACTGGAAGCGCCGGCAGAATCAAAACCAGATACCACCGAAACAGCTAACGCTGAGCCAGTGGCAGCGCCGCCGCCTGCCAAGCCAACGAACCGCTCGCCATTACCCCATTTTGCGCGGCTGAAATTTACCGTCACCGCTGGCAACACCGGCATCAAAGTGGGCGAGGCAATTCATACACTGGAAATAGCACAAGACCGTTATACGTTGAGCGCAAAAGTGCAGACCACCGGCGTTATTAATTTACTAAAAAGTTTTACCTTGAGCCAAACTAGTAGCGGCAAAGCCAATGGCGAAACGCTGATGCCAGAGCACTACGAAGAACACATTATTAATAGCGATAAAGACGTGATGCGCAGCGCGCAATTTGACCGCGAGCATCAGGTGATACACTACTCGGATGGTAGCGAAGCGCCGCTGATTGAAGACACTCAAGATATTTTGAGTATCCTGTATCAATTCCCAACCTTGATCCGCAACGCCGAAATCGTGACCTAACCCATTTCCACCGGCAAAAAATTTCAACAAGAAAATTTTGAATTGGCGGTGAATGAAATGCTAGAAACACCGATGGGCAACTTAACCACCGTGCATTTTCGCCGTATGAAACAAGCAGAAAGAGAAGGAATTGAAATTTGGTTTGGCCAAGAATATCGGTTCTTACCAGTTAAAATAGTGCACTATAACCGCGCTGGCGAAATCACCGCCATCGCCACCATTAGCGAAATTGAAGTCGCCGAAAACTAACAGAAAGATCATCATGCTTATCACCGAATTCCGCCTCGACCTCGTCATTCAAGCCTTGCGCACCATCTTGAAAATGCAGCATCCGGCCGATGCCGAATTGAGCCATTTTTTCCGCGACCAACGCGTGGGTTCCGGCGAACGCGCCCTCATTGCAGAAACTGTTTTTGGTGTGCTGCGCCATCGTGCATTTCTGGAACACGCTTGCACGTTTCTCGGCACCGCCATCAGCAAATCCACTGGCCGCCGGTTGGCGCTGAGTTATTGGGTAAAATTTGGCGGCTACAATTTGCGCGAATTAGCACCGCTATTGCGCGAAGGCGAAGAAAAATGGTTGAGCGAATCTAAAGGCATTCCGCTCGACAGTTTGCCGCTCGCCACTCAAGCTGAATTGCCAGAATGGGTGGTTGAAAAATTACAAACACAACGCAGCGATGACGAAATTCGCACGCTGGGGCTAGCCATGCAAAATGCCGCCACGCTTGATTTGCGCGTCAATACTTTGCGCGCCCAACGCGAAGAATTACAGCAAGCATTAGCGGTCGAAGGGGTCGAAGCACTGGCCACGCCATACTCGCCAATTTGCCTACGCATCAAAGGCAAACCGGCGCTGCATCGCAGCCCACTTTTCCTGACCGGACGCTTTGAAGTGCAAGACGAAGGCAGCCAATTATTAGGCTATTTGGTCGCACCAAAACGCAACGATATGGTGGTCGATTTTTGCGCCGGTGCCGGTGGCAAAACGCTGATGCTCGGCGCGTTGATGAATTCGCAAGGTCGGCTGTATGCGTGGGACGTTTCCGAAAAACGCTTGGCGAATTTGAAACCACGAATGGCGCGCTCAGGTTTAAGCAACGTGCAGCCACAACTCATCGCTCACGAAAATGATCAAAAAATCAAACGCCTCGCCGGCAAAATTGATCGTGTGTTAGTCGATGCACCGTGCAGCGGCTTGGGCACTTTGCGCCGCAATCCTGATTTAAAATTCCGCCAGTCGCCACAAAGCGTGGCCGAACTCACTGTCAAACAAGCGTCGATTTTGGCCTCCGCTAGCAAACTGTTGAAAGTCGGCGGTCGCTTGGTTTACGCCACTTGCAGTATTTTATTTGAAGAAAACCAAGGCATCGTCGAACAGTTTTTGGCGCAGAACCCGAACTTCAAATTAGTGCCCGCCAGTGAAGCGTTAGCGCAACAAAAAATCACGTTGGAAATGGGCGATTATTTCCAATTGTCGCCGGCGGTGCACGCCACCGATGGTTTCTTCGCAGCGGTGCTGGAACGGACCGAATAAGCTCGGAGGCCGAGCTTATTCCTGCTGTTGCAATGGCTGAACTGGCACGCAGCGAGTTAAGCTTCTTCCTGCTGTTGCAGCGCCCACATTTGCGAATACACACCGCGTTGGTTTAGCAGTTCGCGGTGAGTGCCACGCTCAATAATCCGCCCCGCATCCATCACCAAAATTTGTTGCGCATCAACGACGGTGGACAGTCGGTGAGCAATAATCAGCGTGGTGCGATTTTGGGCGATGCTGCGCAATTCATCTTGAATGGCTTTTTCGGAATGGGAATCCAGCGCCGAGGTTGCTTCGTCAAAAATCAAAATGGCTGGATTTTTAAGGATGGCGCGGGCAATCGCCACGCGCTGTTTTTCACCGCCAGACAATTTAAGCCCACGTTCGCCCACTGTCGTTTCGTAACCTTGCGGCAGCGATTGAATAAAGTGATGAATGTGCGCCGATTTAGCCGCTTGCAACACTTCTTCACGCGACGCTTCCGGCCGACCGTAAGCAATATTGTAGTAAATACTGTCATTAAACAACACAGTATCTTGCGGCACGATGCCGATAGCGGCGCGCAAACTAAGCTGCGTGATCGAGCGAATATCCTGACCGTCAATTTCGATACTGCCCGTACCAACATCATAAAAACGAAACAACAGACGCGACAAAGTCGATTTGCCCGCACCGCTGGCGCCAACCACCGCCACGGTATGGCCGGGCGGAATTTCAAAGCTGACCGCGTTTAAAATTTGCCGATCGTGATCGTACCCAAAATCGACCTCGCTAAATTTCACACCACCCTTTTCTAAGCGTAAAGCAACGGCATTCGGCGCATCTTCCACTTCGCGCGGCTGATCTATTAGCTTGAACATTTTTTCCATGTCGGCCAACGCATTTTTAATTTCGCGATAAACGAAACCGAGAAAATGTAGCGGCATATATAGCTGAATCATAAACACATTCACTAGCACCAAATCGCCGATGGTCATTTTTCCGGTGGCCACTTCATCCGCCGCCAACAACATTAACAAGGTAATGCCGATGGCAATAATCAGACTTTGACCCGCATTCAGCGTTGCTAGCGAGGTTTGATTTTGCACCGCCGACACTTCCCATTTACGCATTTGTTCGTCGTAACGATTCACTTCGTAATGTTCGTTGCCGAAATATTTAACCGTTTCGTAATTGATTAAACTATCGATGGCACGCGTATTTGCTTTCGAATCCATCTCGTTCATGGTGCGCCGAAACACCATCCGCCACTCGGTAATCCACAGCGTAAAGCCGATATAAATCACCAGCGTGGCGAAGGTAATAATGGCGAACCACGGGCTATATTTGCTGAATAAAATCGCCGCCACCAAACCAATTTCAAGCAATGTCGGCAAAATATTAAACAGCAGAAAAGTGAGCAGAAAACTGATACCACGAGTGCCACGTTCGATGTCACGCGAGACACCACCGGTTTGCCGTTCCAGATGAAAACGCAAACTCAAACCATGCAAATGTTCGAACACTTGCAACGCCACCCGCCGAATGGCACGCTGCGTCACTTTGGCAAAAATCGCATCGCGCATTTCGCCAAATAAACTGCTGCCCAGCCGCAATAATCCATAACCAGCGACCAACATCACCGGCACCGCCAGCAACGCTTTCGGTTGACTCATCGCATCGACAATTTCCTTCAGCATCAGCGGCACTGCTACGTTGGCCAGTTTCGCCAATATCAGCAAAATAATCACCAGCACCAAGCGTACTTTGAATTCGAGCAAATACGGCAGCAAGCTGCGGATCGTGCGCCAATCGGCGCGACCGGTCGATTCAGGATGGGAATGAGAAGAATGTGAGCGCACTATGTTTAACCTAGAAATTAAATGACACCGATGACCACCAGCGCAATAAAAGCGGCGAACAAAGCGAAGTGACTAATACCTTCAATCGCGTTGGTTTCACCATCGTGCAAATTATTCATCACCGTGGCAAAAGTGAGCAACAACATCCCGCCTTGCACCGGCGTCAGCGCCATTTCAATGCGCTCACCATTAATTAAAGCCAGCGCTTCAATCACCGGCAACGTCAACAACACGGTAGCCAAGGAGGCGCCCAAAGCGATATTGACCGTGGTTTGCATCCGATCTTGTTGCGCCGCTTTGAGCGCGGTGAGAATTTCTGGGCTGGCGGAAATCAGCGCCACCAGCACCGCAGGAATCGCTTTCGGCAAACTACTACCCGCCAATCCCGCATCTAACAAGGCTGACAAAATTTCTGATAACAAGCCAACCAACACAATCGCGCCCAGCATAATGCCGACGTGCAGCGAGTTGGGGCTATGAATTTCATCTTTCACTTCCTCGGCAGTTTCCGAAGAATATTCAAAGAAAGTGCGATGCTCAACCGTTTGCAAACGCAAAAAAGCCAAGTACATAATCGCCATAATACCGATCGAAAATATTGAATAAGTTTGCCACTGCGTCGCCGGCACAAAGTCCGGAATAAACATGCCGATGCCGATCGCCACCAACAACATCGCGATGAAAGAATTAGCCGAATCAATATTGTATTTTGAGCTGCCGTGTTTCAAGCCGCCGACGATAGCCGCCAAACCCAAAATACCATTAATATCAAACATAATGGCGGCAAAAACCGTGTCGCGCGCCAAGGTTGGATTTGGCTCGCCTTGTAACAACACAATCAAAATCACCACTTCGACGGAAACTGCCGCCAGCGTCAAAATCAAGGTACCATAAGGTTCGCCGAGGCGCACCGCCAACACTTCGGCGTGATGGGCAATCCGAAAAGCTACGCCAATGATGGCCGTCAAAATCACCAGCAACAATCCCCACAACACGCCGCCACCCTGCGCGATGGCCGAATGTTCGAACGCAAAACCAAGCGTCAACACGCCAAGCGCAATCGCAATTGGATATTCAGATTTCAAGTTTTTCATGACTTTTCTTTCACTCAAAGTGACATCAATCTGGCAAAACTATCTCGCGATATTCAATCGCCACTACCACCAACATTTCGACGCCGTCGGGCAATTGCAAACGCACTTCGTCATCTTCGCGCGCTTTCAACAGCGCTCTTGCCAGCGGCGAGACCCAACTAATCAAACCGTGGGTGGCGCTGGCTTCATCGACGCCCACAATACTATAAATTCGGTGTGCACCGTCACCGTGCTCCACCGTCACCGTCGCGCCAAAAAATACCTGATCACAATCGGTGCGCGTGGTCGGATCAACCACCAAAGTGCCTTCTAGCCGTTTTGACAAAAAGCGGATGCGCCGATCAATTTCACGCAGTCGTTTTTTGCCGTAAATGTAATCGCCATTTTCCGAGCGATCGCCGTTCGACGCCGCCCAGGTAATGGTTTGCACCAAGGCGGGTCGTTCGATTTCCCACAACTGTTTAAATTCGATTTGCAGACGACGGTAGCCCGCCGGTGTGAGGTAATTCTTCAGCCCAGCGGGCAGCGGTTTGACCGGTTCAATTTCATCGTCATCCGCATCCAATTCTTTCACAAAAGCTTTATTCATAAGGAAAATTAAAACTGTTCAGCGAACCTGAGAGGTATAAACATGCTAACACTCCCAGGTAAATTGAAGGTTCAAAAGCCGCTCATTTTTATTGCGATAAGTATTTTGTAAAAAATCGGCTGAATTTTGGCATGAAAGCTTACACTTTATCTTCGACGCATAATCATCAAGCACAAATGACAAAGTTTTTCACCCTAAGCACAAAACTTTTTGGCGCCTTGCGATAGTTGCGCTTACGGTATGGTTCACATACTCACCGCACGCATCCTGTCAATTTTCTCGATTACAGCCTGATAGAGATCATGGTCGGAATCGTGGTTATTGCGGTCAGGATGGTGAGCGCTACGAATCTTTCTAAGTTGAGTCATACAGTCTGGCAGGTCATGCACCTTAGTCACTCGATCACCATTTTTGACCATCGCGCGCTGAAGCTCAGCCTCTGCACTTTCGCGCGTGTCATACAATTTCTTGCTGCCCAGACGCCAGCCATCTTGGTTTTTGCGCGGAGATTGCTTTTCCTTACCATCAAACCAGATCCATTTACCGGTATCGGGATCCTGTTCGAAATTAATGGTGGTGATAGCGTAAGTGAAAACAGGCGGCTCGATTTCCTTAGCGAATAGCTTGATAATTTTGCCGACAGTTCCCACTGCCACAAGGAAATATGCGCCTGCCTCATGCGGGCAGAATCCGCCACTTTGCGTTGGTTCAGGCTTGCAGTCGTTACTTAAGGCATTCATTTCAGCCATGCGGCTAAGTGCTTTGCGTTGTGCGTTGGTCACTGGTATTGCTCCTTAATATTAGTTAAAACCCACGGAGATCACCCCTCACTGAAGGGATCACCCGCTGGACTCCTGGACTACCAAAACAACGTCGAAGCGATCATGTCTTGCGCCCGAGTCGTTCTTGAACTCAGCGTCGCGTGCGACTAGGTTTATCCGCTCGAAAAAAAAGGCCACCTCAAAGGATGGTCTTATTGCTTACTATATCCGCCTCCACGAGTACGCTTCGAATCTACGACCTGAGAATTAACGGTCTTAATCCTAAGTTACCACCAAGGATGCAAATAATAAAATAAATAAATAAATAAATAAAATCAAGCGGATGATTATACATCACCTGATGAAAATATGCTGCATATTGACGAGTCTAGTGCAGAAAAGGACAAAACCCAGGGCCCCGAAGTCGATTTTATTTTAGTTTTGTTACCACCTTCAAAATAATTCGACTCCGACACCTTTTGGAGGTTATTTTCGGGGGAAGCCCAGCACATGCCAAATCAGAAATAATACTGTCAACGCTATTAATGTTTTTTGATCTCATCTTTCTTTATGAGAAACCAAGGTGTCAGACAACTATATTGTCTCTAAAATAATTCACCCTATTTTTAGTTGGCATAAAAAAACCCCTTGTTACAGGGGGTTCCAAACCAATATTTTAAGTGTCGCAGACATCGCTAAAATGGAACATCATCGTCAAAGCTGTCAAAATTGGTTTTAGGGGCAGGTGCCGAACGAGTAGCCGGTGCAGCACTCCGCATCGGCGCTGCAGCTTGGTTTTCGACCACTTCAAAACTACCCGCGCCACCTGTTTTACCGCCCAACATTTGCATCTCATTGACGATAATTTCGGTGATGTAACGTTCTTGGCCTTCCTTGGTTTGATATTTTCGCAATTGAATGCGCCCTTCAATATAAACCTGCGAACCCTTCTTCAAATACTCGCCAGCGATCTCCGCCAAACGACGGTAAAAAACCAAATTGTGCCACTCGGTTTTCTCTTGTTTCTCGCCGCTTTTATCTTTCCAATTTTCCGACGTCGCCAAGGTGGCATTACTCACCGCTTCGCCATTGGTCATAAAACGGGTTTCTGGATCTTTGCCCAAACGACCTACCAAAATTACTTTATTTACTGACATGTCATGCCCCTTTCACTAAATTTTCAACAGCCGCTTCATCGAAGCCGGCCGACTCTACTTTGATCGACGCCATTTGTTCGGCGGCCACCACCAACACTTCGCGCACGCCCGCTACGCTCAATAATTGTTGCTTCAACAACGCGCCTTGCGCATCGTTTAATTCTGGCAAATGATACAGCACTGTGCGCACCGCTGCTGGCGCTTGCATGGTGCTGGCCACCGCCAACCACAGCAGCAACATGACCGCTGCGAAAATAAATACCGCGTTGCCGCCGAATTGCTGCATCAAGAAACCGCCCATCGCCGAACCAAAAAATGCGCCCAGAAATTGCACGCTACTGAAGACGCCCATCGCCGTACCTTTAGCATCCAGCGGTGAAATCTTGCTCACGATTGATGGCTGACTGGCTTCCAACACATTAAATGCAGTGAAAAATAATACCAACGCCGCTGCTACGCCGAGCACGCTACCGTGCCAAAACAACAAAGCGATTTGCGCCACCGCCGCCAAAGCAATTGCCGCCATAAAGACTTGCTTCATTTTTGCTTTTTTCTCAGCGATGATAATCGGCGGCACCATCAGCACAAAGGCAATTAACATCACCGGCAAATAGACATGCCATTGGTGCTGCGCGTCGAGTCCGTCACTACGCAAAATGAACGGCATTTGCATAAACACCGACATCAAAATCGCATGCAAAGTAAACACGCCAAAATCCATCCGCAACAAATCTTTATTGTGCAACACTTCTCTCAATTTTTTGCTAGATGCTTCTGTGTCCGAATGAAAACGGGTAATCGCCGGTTCTGGAATAAACCATTTCACCAACGCGATCGACAACAGCGCCAGCACGCCAGTCAGCACAAAAATGCCTGACATGCCAATATTATGGAACAGCACCGGCGACAAAACCATCGAGATCGAAAATGTCACGCCGATGGTAATACCGATCATCGCCATCGCCTTGGTGCGATGTTGTTCACGCGTTAAATCGGCCGTCAATGCCATCACCGCCGCGTTAATCGCGCCCGCGCCTTGAATCACCCGACCGGCAATAATCCAATAAATATCATCCGACGAAGCCGCCACAAAACTACCGAGGGCGAACAACAAAAGACCAATATAAATAATCGGTTTGCGACCGTAACGATCAGACAACCAACCGGCCGGAATCTGTAAAATCGCCTGCGTCAACCCATACGCGCCAAGCGCCACACCGATCAGAAAATGATTTTCACCGCCGGGTAATTTCTCCGCATACAGCGCAAAAATCGGCAGAATAATAAACAAGCCCAACATACGCAGGCCATAAATACTGGCCAAACCAACACTGGCGCGGCGCTCAAGCGGAGTCATTGCGGAATTGATCACAGACATAATTTCATCGCCATCTTAAAGGACGCGCATTTTAGCAGAGGCAACGCGGCTGCAAGATGGTTTCGCGGAAGCGAGGGTATTGAAGAGACCGCCAATTCCCAATCAGCTTGCCATCATCGCGAGCATAGCGTGGAGATCCAACTAAGTTGATCAGGCTTTAAGTAAAAATTGGACTGGATCCCCGCTTGCGCGAGGATGACGAAAATGATGGGGTTGGCGAATCAATCAGTAGCGGTAAAGGCGTAAAGCGCCAAGGCTAAGCGCACATTTCATGGAATCGTTCTGGCGACCCGGAAACCGAGGTCATAGTCCCTGATACCGGGCGGAAGGTATAATCGGAAGTTAGCGCGCATGAAGCGCGTGCCGTTGTACCACGAACCACCGCGAAGCACACGCCTGCCACATTTGTCATCATAACAATCACTCATCCATTCCCACACATTGCCACTCATATCAAATAGACCAAAGTCGTTGGCTTGCTTTTGACCCACGGGATGGGTTCTGTTGCCGCTGTTGCCTTCGTGCCAACCCACGAAATTAGCATAATCTCCGCCACAATATTCTGTTTTGCTGCCGGCATAACACGCCACTTCCCATTCCACTTCAGTCGGCAGGCGGTAACTTTCACCAGTTTTGGCGTTGAGTTTCTGTAAATAATCTTGGACGTCGTCCCAACTCACATCATCAACTGCGCAGTTATCGCAGCCAGAAACACGAGAGGGATTATTGCCCATCACCGCCCGCCATTGCGCTTGCGTCACCTCAGTTCTGCCGATTTCAAATTTCTGGCTCGGCATTTTGACTAGTTCGCCACAGTAAGGTCGGTCTTGAATTGCTCGTTGTTCATAGTCACGCTTTTTTTTAGCAGTCATAAATACGCCGCTGTCATTATTCAAACGTTCATTGCTGGCGTCATTGGCTAACGCTAATTCAATTCGATTACTGCCCGCTTTAACTTTCGCTTCCGGACGTACCAAGCCTGCCGCCCATTGTTGTTTGAAGGCTTTGGCTTCAGCCGTTGACAAGGGAATGCTGCCATTCATTGACAGTTTAAGCAGCGGCGTTTTACTTTTTAAAGTCAGCGAAAATAATTGTGTTTCCGCGTTGTACGCCCCCAGTTCAGCGCTCAAACTTTCGGCACCCAAGGTGTATTCACGATTTGCCAATTGCTGAATATTTCGTCGTAAAGGTGTTGTTTCTTCCGCCGCTAGCGTGATGGCCGTCATTCGCGCCAACTCCGCTTCTTTCTGCCGATTTAAGCTGTTGCGCTGCTTTTCTTGTTTGAATTTAAATTCGCTGGCGGTTTCAAATTCGTCTTTTTGTAGCGCGTCCACCGCCGCCAGTTGGGCTGCATAACGGGCGAACACTTGCTTGCGAGTTTGCGATAATTCTTGTTCGTAACCCGTTTCGATGCTGGAAATTTGCGCGTTCAGGCGTTTAATTTCTGCGACTGCTGATGCCAGTGTCGGGAAATCGCTGGTAGTCGTTGGGCTGGCACCGGCTTTGCGTTTCGCTTCAGCATCGGCTTTCAGTTGTACCAAGCGTTGGTCGTCGGCACTTTTGGCAGACATCAAACGTGTCCGTTCGGTTTCTTCTGTTTGTCGCCGTTGTTCTTCTGCGGCCAGCCCATCTTTTTTGAGTTGTTCGGCTTTGAGTTTGCCAGCCAACGCTTTGCGCACTAAATCCGCATCAAGTTGTTGGCGAGTTTGTTGGGCCAAACTGGCGTTTTGTTTGGCTAAGGCTGCGGCCGCATCTAAGGCTTTTAGCTCCACTTCCAACTTGGTGATTTCCGCACGGTTATCGGCCACTTTTTGCTCAAGGCTGGGAATAAATACAAAGTCACCACTGCCCGACAAAGGCGCATAAGTCGGCGTTTGGTTGTGGCTGCGCGCCCGCGCATCGCCATTTACTTTTTCTTTAATAATCGCTTGGATTTCGTTGGCGGTAATAAAGTCGCCGGTCTTATCGAGTAATTCAATTAAGCGGCCGGTAAAAATAGAATGGCCGTTAGCGCCACCGTCCAGCACTTCTTGGTTTTTACCACCGGCGGTCAGCACTTGGCGCACACGCTCTTTGGTCATGTCTTGCAAATACGCTAAGTCGCGGCGCGGCGCTCTATCCACCGAGCGAGTGTCGGCGAGCAAGCCGGAATAGCAAGCGTCCATGACGTAGAAAATGTGTTTGGCGGGAATAACCTTGGAGATGGTGTCGCGAATTTCCATCATGGTGATGTTGGTAGTGAGGTCGTTTGGGTCGCCGTCGAAGGGAATGAGATAACCGATGTCGCCTTCGCGAGAACTTTGCTGATTGCCGTGTCCCGCCCAAAAAATAAATAGCGCGTCTTGTTCACCAAGTTGTTTAGGCAAATTCACTTCCAGCAGTTTGGTGATGGCTTTGCGGGTGGCGTCTTTGTTGTAAAGCGTGATGATCTGGTCAAATTTATACTGCCGTTTCAATACATCAGCCACACCTTTGGCGTCTTTCACCGCATAAGTAAGCTGCTTATCGGCGGGCAAATTGGCGTATTCATCGATGCCGATAATCACCGCGACGCTTTTGCGATACAGCTCAACTTCGCCGGTTTGTTTCGTTACCGCATCGGTGGCGATAATTTTAAGCGCGCGAGATTCGACGGCCTGGGCGAGATTTAAATTGAGCCACAGCACCAGACTCACGGCGATTAAGTAAGGCATAACAAAACCCTTGTTTAAATTCTGCTTATTTTTTAACGGCGTTTCGCTAAAGTGGTAAACATCAGCACCGCTTCGGTTTGATATTGGGTGTCGCTTTGGCTACGTTTTGGTTTGAGTGCCCGCGTTTTGGCGATGCCTTTTTCAGCATTGCTGGCGATTAAATTCAGCTGAGTTTTCTGGTCTATTTCGTGCGTGGGCAAGCGATATATTGCGTCGTCACTCGTGGCAATCAGCTGCAAACTTTCCACGCCAAACGGCGCGCTGGCTTCAAACTTGCCGATGCTCAACCATTTATTCACGTCGTCGGCGTTCACGTAGCGCACGAAACGTCGCTCGGTGCCGGTGCCGCCCAATTCTAATAAATAAGAATAGTTTTCCGCTCCTTTAGTCACGTGGCCGACCACATAAAAATAACCGGGACGATTGAGTTTTACCAGTAATTCGACCTCGTCTTTTTCGTTAAACAAAACATTTTCAGCGCCGCGATTGGTGGTCAGTTGCGCCCGAAACTCATTACCCAGTGCGACGCCGTTGTGCAGCAATTGATCGAAACTTTGCGTCGTTGGATTAACCTCGATATTTTTATAAGCCGCTGGTGCCAGCGTAGCAATGCGCGTGTCCAGCGTGTTGCCATTGGCATCCAATAAACGATACATCACGTGCAACTGATTAGCCAAAACCTCGTATTCGCCTTTGAAATAAGTCAGTGCCAAATCAGGACTGGCGACCGTCGGGAGCTTTTGCGCCAAGCGATCGCGCAGCAGGCGACCAAATTCGGTCACTTCGTTTGACGCGTGCGGCATCGCTGGCTGAATAAACAACGCTTCGGCCTTGAGATTTTTGCTCAACAATTTGGCGGCTAATTCAATCGACGGCACGGCAGATTCAAGCGCCAGCAGTTGGGCTTCGGTATCGGCACGAGTCCTAAGCGGTGCTTCAAAATTAATCAGCCCCAGCATCGTCGCAACGGCGCGATATTTTTCAAATTGTTCAATTGCCGTCAGCGCTTGCGTCAATAAGGAATAACGATCTTGCCCTGTCGATTTTAGAATTCGAGCATCCAAGGTGGCGATTTCTAGCGATAATTCATTCAAATGGCGCTGGTAAATCGGCAAACTTTTAGTGCTATCCAAACTCGACTGGCAAACAAATTCGCGCGATCGTGCCTCGCATTTCATCTCAACGCCGATCAGCGGAATGTCGCTACTGGCGTGAATGCTGACCGATTGCTCAGATTTTCCACTGCCTTCCGTGACACTCGACGTTTCCGATTTCACATTAATAAAAATCGAATCGGCCAAAGCAGCCAGCGCCTCACGCTTGGCCTGCGCTTCGGTGGCGGCGCGTGCTTCGCTTTGCACGGTGGCGGCGTGAGCGGCGAATGGCAGCAGGAATAAAAATAAAATCAGACGCATAAGCTGAATTCCCCGAATTGATAAAGTGAGATTTGAGTAACAGAATTATGCCCCAAATTATGATGCGCCGAGACTGTTTGGCGAATTGAAATCATGAAGTTGGGGAAACGCCACTTTTCGCGTATATTCAGCCGTCATTTTTCCAGCTGATTTTCAACTATGGATTTCATCAAAATTCGCGGTGCGCGCACCCACAATCTGAAGAATA
>Ga0114977_10000913_pt1 | contig 19600 bp, 20 predicted proteins | sample S_130805_MF_Meta_FD_87026 | JGI IMG/M metagenome (GOLD analysis project Ga0114977, IMG submission 87026) | Freshwater microbial communities from Lake Simoncouche, Canada to study carbon cycling - S_130805_MF_MetaG | ecosystem: Environmental > Aquatic > Freshwater > Lake | place: Lake...
GCGTTCAGGATGTTTATTTTTGGCGGCTTCATAGACGCTGGCACGCTTCTTCAATAACGCGGTATCGAGGCCGGCATGCCGTTCTGCCGGGGTGACGAAGTTGATGGTGTGAATCAGCGTGCCTGATTTTCCACCCGTTTTACTCAGTAGCATTACAAGCATATTTTAACTAATTGTAACAACTTAGCATTTATAAAATTAGTGGAAAATATACGCGCTGACAGTTGGAAAATTGTTCGCGCTGTTTGACATCTTCGATCTATCAATGGCGCAAGCTTAGGCTGCTTGGCGGTGAGCGGGTGGCGAATTGTCACCGACTGAAATTGCTCGCCGCCCAATCCCCAACTAATCTGCACGAAATAATCATCCACTTGCTCAACTCGCAGTAAAATCCGCACCTTGATTTTGGTGGCGCGATTAGTTAAAGGACGTAAACATGACGGATGAATATCAATTAGAAACGCTGGCGGTGCGCGCTGGTACGCAGCGCAGTCAATTTCACGAGCACAGCGAGGCGCTATTTTTAACCTCTAGTTTTGTGTTTGATAGCGCGGAGCAGGCGGCGAAACGCTTTATCGGTGAAGAGCCGGGTAATATTTATTCGCGCTTCACCAATCCCACGGTGACCATGTTTGAAGAACGTTTGGCGGCGTTGGAAGGCGCGGAACAATGCGTCGCCACTGCCAGCGGGATGGCGGCGATTTTGTCGTGCTGTATGGGTTTGCTGAAAGCTGGCGATCACGTGGTGGCGTCGCAGAGTATTTTTGGTTCGACGGTGAATTTGTTCAATAACGTGATGAAGAAATTTGGCGTGGAAACCAGCTTCGTTTCCGCCACTGAGGTCAGCGCGTGGCAAGCCGCCGTGCGGCCGAATACGCGGCTATTCTTTTTGGAAACGCCGTCCAATCCGCTGACCGAAATTTCGGATATTCGCGCCATTGCGGCGATTGCCAAAAATTGCGGCGCGCTGTTGGCGGTGGACAATTGTTTTTGCACGCCGAGTTTGCAGCGGCCGTTGGAGCTGGGCGCCGACATTGTGATTCATTCCGCCACCAAATATTTAGACGGCCAAGGTCGTGTGTTGGGCGGCGCGGTATTGGGTAGTAAAAAATTGATGGAACCGGTGTACGGATTTTTACGCACCACCGGCCCGACGATGAGCGCGTTCAATGCGTGGATATTTTTGAAAGGGCTGGAAACGCTCAAGTTGCGGATGGACGCGCATTCGGCCTCGGCGTTGGAATTGGCGCGCTGGCTGGAACAGCAACCAAACGTGGCGCGGGTGTTTTATCCTGGCTTGCCCTCGCATCCGCAACACACTTTGGCGATGGCGCAACAGCGCACCGGCGGCGGCATTGTGGCGTTTGAAGTGAAGGGCGGCAAAGCGGCAGCTTGGCAGGTGATTGATCAAACAAAAATGTTGTCGATCACCGCTAATTTGGGCGACACGCGAACCACGATTACGCATCCCGCTAGCACCACGCACGCACGAATTTCACCTGAAGCGAGGGCAGCGGCTGGCATTGGCGAAGGGCTGATTCGCATCGGTGTTGGGCTGGAAGCGGTGGTCGATATTCAAAACGATTTGGCGCGCGGCTTGTCGTGAACGATCTGGCGACGCAAGTGGGCGAGGCGCTCAAGGCGCACGGTTGGTCGCTGACCACCGCAGAATCTTGCACCGGCGGCGGTGTGGCGCAAGCGATTACCGAAATCGCGGGTTGTTCAGCGTGGTTTGAACGCGGCTTCGTCACTTACGCTAATTCTGCAAAAATTGAGATGCTGGGCGTTCGTTCGACAACATTAGAAACTCACGGTGCGGTGTCGGAAATGACTGTGCGCGAAATGGCGATTGGTGCCTTGGCGCATAGTCGGGCGCAGGTTTCTTTAGCAGTCAGCGGCATCGCTGGTCCGGGTGGCGGTTCTCCTGAAAAACCGGTTGGCACGGTGTGGTTCGCCTGGGCATTTCCCGCTAATTTAGTTATCACGCAACAGTTTCTGTTGGCAGGTTCGCGCGCAGAAGTGCGTCAACAAGCGGTGCAAATCGCATTGCAAGAATTGCTAAATCAGCTGAATCAAGTTGTTATCTCAGTATAGAAATAAAAAGAACGATCGTTCTATGCAAACTAAAAATGGTATGCAATAATTCGCTCCCAAATTTGAAAGGAACCATCATGGATGAGAATAAAAGTAAGGCGCTTGCCGCAGCGCTGAGCCAAATCGAAAAACAATTCGGTAAAGGCTCGATTATGCGTCTTGGGGAAAGTGATGTCGGTCGTGACATTCAAGTGGTGTCCACCGGTTCCTTGGGTTTAGATATTGCGCTCGGCGTCGGCGGTTTGCCGCGCGGTCGCGTGATCGAAATTTATGGTCCTGAGTCGTCAGGTAAAACGACGTTGACTTTGCAAGTAATCGCTGAAATGCAAAAGCTGGGCGGCACTGCTGCGTTTATCGATGCAGAACACGCGCTGGATCCGCAATACGCACAAAAGCTGGGCGTTAAAGTGGAAGATTTGCTGATTTCACAACCGGACAATGGCGAACAAGCGCTAGAAATCGTTGATATGTTGGTGCGTTCTGGTTCGGTGGATATTGTGGTCATCGACTCGGTTGCGGCGTTAACCCCTAAAGCTGAAATCGAAGGCGAAATGGGCGATGCGCAAATGGGTTTGCACGCACGTTTAATGTCGCAAGCCTTGCGTAAATTGACTGCCAACATTAATCGTTCGAACACGATGGTGATTTTCATTAACCAAATTCGGATGAAAATTGGCGTGATGTTTGGTAATCCAGAAACGACCACCGGCGGCAATGCGCTGAAGTTTTACGCTTCAGTGCGGATGGATATTCGTCGCACTGGCGCGATCAAACGAGGCGACGAAGTTGTCGGCAACGAAACGCGCGTCAAAGTTGTTAAAAACAAAGTTGCACCACCGTTCAGAGAAGCGAATTTTGACATTTTGTACGGGGAAGGTATTTCGCGCGAAGGTGAAGTGATTGAGTTGGGCGTGCTTCATAAGTTGGTTGATAAATCCGGTGCGTGGTATGCCTACAACGGTGAAAAAATCGGCCAAGGTAAAGATAATGCGCGTGAATATTTACGCAACAATCCTGCCATTGCGCGCGAAATAGAAAATAAAGTTCGCGCTGCTTTAGGTATTACGGCGTTGGCTGACGGTGAAGCGAAAGCCTAAGTTATCGTTACGTAATCGCGCCTTGCAGTATCTTGCTCGGCGCGAGTATGGTCGCCTTGAATTACGTGCAAAACTTTTGCCGCACGTCGAAGTTATAAATGATTTTGAGCAAGTTCAGTCTGTTGATTTAGATGCCTTATTGGACGATTTAACCGCTCGCGGTTGGTTGTCGGATGAGCGAGCTGCTACCCAATTTGTACATGCCAAACGTAGTCGTTTTGGGACGCAACGCATCACCTATGAATTACGTCAAAAAGGTATTCCTGAGAGCCTAATTGACGAAGCGTTACCGCAATTAAAAGAAACTGAATTGGAGGCTGCGCGCAATGTGTGGCAACGAAAATTTGGTGTATTAGCGCAAGATCAGAAAGAAAAAGCTAAACAGTTTCGCTTTATGCAATCACGTGGTTTTTCGATGAGCGTGATTATGAAAGTGCTGAAGTCGTCTGAATTAGACGAAGTCTAGTCTCAATATCTCCTCAATTTAGACTTTCGCGCTGACTTTTGAAGTCGCCAAATGGTATCATTCACCCTCAATTCCGCTGTTAAAGCGGTTTCCTTTTTTGAAAATAGTAGCGGTGGTGAACACATGAAAAGTAGCGAAATCCGTCAGAAATTCTTAGATTATTTTGCCTTCAAAGGTCATACCGTAGTTGCTTCCAGTTCGCTGGTGCCGCACGAAGATCCGACTTTGTTGTTTACTAACGCCGGCATGAATCAATTCAAAGATGTGTTTTTGGGTTTTGATAAACGCCCTTACACCCGCGCAACTTCTTCACAAAAATGTGTCCGCGCTGGCGGTAAACACAACGATTTGGAAAACGTCGGCTATACCGCGCGTCACCATACTTTCTTCGAAATGCTGGGCAATTTTAGCTTTGGTGATTATTTCAAACAAGACGCGATTAGGTTCGCGTGGGAATTATTGACCGAGGTTTTTAAGCTACCCAAAGACAAGCTTTACGTCACCGTGTATGCCGAAGATGACGAAGCCTACGATATTTGGACCAAAGAAGTGGGCGTGCCAGCCGAGCGGGTGATTCGCATTGGCGACAATAAAGGTGCGCGTTACGCCTCCGACAATTTTTGGATGATGGGCGACACGGGGCCGTGTGGGCCGTGTACCGAAATTTTTTACGATCACGGTGAGCATATTCCGGGTGGTTTGCCGGGCACGCCTGAGGAAGATGGCGATCGTTATATTGAAATCTGGAATAACGTGTTTATGCAATTTAACCGCGATGAAGCGGGCGTGATGCATCCGTTGCCTAAGCCATCGGTCGATACCGGCATGGGGTTGGAGCGCATTTCCGCTGTGTTGCAACACGTTCACGCCAACTATGAAATTGATTTATTCCAAACCTTAATTCAAGCCGCTGCACGCGAAACGCACTGTACTGATCTCAATTCGCCGTCACTTAAAGTGCTGGCGGATCATGTTCGCGCCTGTTCTTTCTTGATCGCTGATGGGGTGATTCCGGGTAACGAAGGTCGCGGTTATGTGTTGCGTCGCATCATCCGTCGCGCTATTCGTCACGGTTATAAGTTGGGCGCGCGTGATGCTTTTTTCTACAAATTGGTGCCGGATTTGGTGACCGAAATGGGCGTTGCTTATCCTGAATTAGCCGCCGCGCAAGTGCGGGTGATGGATATTTTGAAGCAAGAAGAAGAGCGATTCTTCAATACGATTGAACATGGGATGGCGATTCTGGAAACTGAATTGGTCGACATGAAGCAAGCCGGCAACAACGTATTTAACGGCGAAACGGCGTTTAAATTGCACGACACGTTTGGCTTCCCCTTGGATTTGACTGCCGATATTTGTCGCGAACGCGCTGTGACTGTGGACGATGCGGCGTTTAATGCAGCGATGGCGCGGCAAAAAGATCAGGCGCGTGCGGCGGGTAAATTCAAGATGGCGGCGAATTTAGAATACGTCGGTTCATCGACCACTTTCCACGGTTATGACAGTTTGGAGCACAAGGGCAATATTTTGGCTTTGTACCAAGATGGCGTGGCGGTGAACGAGTTGAGCGAAGGTGAAATTGGCGTGGTTGTATTGGATGACACGCCGTTTTATGCGGAATCGGGCGGGCAAGTTGGTGATAGCGGCGAGTTGCGTAGCGTGCACGGTATTTTTGCGGTGGAAGATACCCAAAAAATTCAGGCAAGCGTGTTCGGTCATCACGGCGTGGTGAAAACTGGCAAGCTTTCGCTCGGCAATAATGTCACCGCTAAAGTCGATACAGCGGCGCGCAATCGCACGGTGCGTAATCACTCAGCGACGCATTTGATGCACAAAGCGTTGCGTGAAGTATTGGGCAATCACGTTCAACAAAAAGGATCGCAGGTTGATGGCGATAAAACGCGCTTTGACTTTGTGCACACGCAACCGCTGACTGACGCTGAAATTCGTCGCGTAGAAACGATCGTCAATGCCGAGATTTTGCTAAATGCGGCATGCCAAGCGCAAGTAATGGGCATCGAAGACGCTCAGAAAACGGGCGCGATGATGTTGTTTGGCGAAAAATATGGCGATGAAGTGCGCGTGTTGAGCATCGGTAGCTCGAAGGAATTGTGCGGTGGCACACACGTAAAGCGCACCGGCGATATTGGTTTGTTTAAAATTGTGGCGGAAAGCGGTGTGGCTGCTGGCGTGCGTCGCGTTGAAGCGGTGACCGGTGACGTCGCCTTGGCGCTGGTTCAATTGCAAGAACAGCAATTACAACAAGTGGCGGATGCCGTTAAATCGCAGCCACACGAAGTTGCGGCGCGTATTGCTCAAATTTTGGACAATGTGAAAACGTTGGAAAAAGAATTGGCGGCGGCTAAATCTAAACTCGCCTCGGCACAAGGTGATGAATTGCTAGCGCAAGCGCAAGAATTCAACGGCGTTAAAGTGTTGGCGGCGAAATTAGACGGCGCGGATGCTGCGGTATTACGCGAAACTTTGGACAAGCTGAAAGATAAACTTAAATCCGCGGTGATTTTGTTGGCCTCAGCCAATGACGGCAAAGTGAGCTTGATCGCTGGCGTCACCGCTGATGCCACTGCAAAAGTGAAGGCGGGCGAATTGGTTAATTTTGTGGCGCAACAAGTGGGCGGCAAGGGCGGTGGTCGTCCGGATATGGCGCAAGCGGGCGGCACACAGCCTGAAAATTTGGCGGCGGCGCTGGCTTCGGTGACGGCGTGGGTGCAGGCTAAGCTCTAAACCTTGAATCTAGTTGTGAATTTTATATAACGACAAATGATCGCCAGTTGTTCGACTAAATAAATTTTTGTTTATTGAATTTTGTCAGAGCATCCCCATTTTGCTTAGCGGGTTGGTGCTGGTGTGATGGCAATTGAAATTTAATAATGAGGTGAATGAATGAAAAGAATTTTTCTATTTTTAGCAACCAATATTGCGGTGCTATTGGTGATTAATATTACGCTGCGTCTGTTGGGCGTGGATCGTTGGATGGATGCCAGTGGTGGCATTAATTTCACCAGTTTGCTGGTGATGTCGGCGGTGATTGGCTTTTCTGGCTCGATTATTTCGCTGTTTATGTCGAAATGGATGGCGAAACAATCGGTTGGCGCGCAGGTTATCGTCAATCCGATTGATCCAACCGAGCGTTGGTTGGTCGATACCGTTCGTCGTCAAGCGCACTTGGCCGGCATCGGTATGCCAGATGTGGCGATTTACGATGCGCCAGATGTGAATGCGTTCGCCACCGGTTGGAATCGCAACAATGCTTTGGTGGCGGTTAGCACGGGTTTATTGAACACGATGAGCAAGGACGAAGCGGAAGCGGTATTGGCGCACGAAGTCAGTCACGTGGCGAACGGTGATATGGTGACGTTGGCGTTGATTCAAGGTGTGGTCAATACTTTTGTCGTGTTTTTTGCCAAACTCTTCGGCTACTTTGTTGATCGCGTGTTGTTGAAAAATGACGAACGCGAAGGTCCAGGTATTGGTCAATTTGTGGCAGAAATTGCCGCGCAATTGGTGTTGGGCGTGCTGGCGAGTGTGATTGTGATGTGGTTTTCACGCTTGCGTGAATATCGCGCCGATGCCGGTGGTGCCAATTTGGCCGGTCGTCATAAAATGATTGCGGCGTTGGAACGCTTGAAAGCCAATCACGAACAAGCTGCTGCGATGCCGCAAAATATGTCGGCGATGGCGATTTCTAGTGGGGGTGGTTTTTCAAGATTGTTTATGACGCATCCACCGCTGGAAGAACGGATTGCAGCATTGCGCGCTGGACTTTAATTTTTAGCGTTTGCTAGATAAAAGCTCACCTTCGGGTGAGTTTTTTTATTCTTCTTCGTCTTTGTAATTGTCAGCAGGTGGATTACCGTCATAGACTAAATTCTCGCGATTTTTTAGATAAATATCCCGAATGAAGCTATAGCGATCATCGACTTCATCTAAGACGCTCTCGTTGTTTAGTAGATGTTCCCTGGTATTAATTTTATCGCTGACGTACAAAGTATTGCGCAGCGGAATATTCGTAATATTGGTAATGACACCGGTGTAACCATCGACGGTAAAACCGGCTGTATCGCGAAGATTTTTCGGGCCAAAAAATGGCAACATAATATACGGCCCCGGTTTTACGCCCCAATAACCTAGCGTTTGTCCAAAATCTTCATCGTGTTTGGGTAAACGACTGGTGACATTGATGAGTCCGCCGACGCCGAAAGTCGTGTTGAATAACACACGGCTACCATCGGAAAATCCTTGTTTAATTTTTAACTGTAAAAAGTCATTTAAGGTCACGCCAACATCGTCAAGGTTGGAGAAAAAATTATTCACCAACACTTTGCCAACCTGCGGCATCGCCGCTTGGTAACCTTGCGCCAGTGGTTTCAAGGTGTAACGATCGAAACCTTCGTTGAAAGTGTAAATCTTGCGATTAATCGCTTCGTAAGGATCTTCTGGATGTGCGACAGGCGAGGTGCTAGCGCAAGCACTTAGACTCAGGATGATTAAAACGTAGAGTGATTTTTGAACGTAATGCGTAGCGATCATGGGCGTACCGGTGGTTTGAGATCGGCCGCTCGAAATTGGAAATTACCTGCTTTGCGATCTTTAAAATAATGTTCCAACGTAAACCTTACCGGTCTAAATGCGAGCAAATCCCAAGGAATATCAGCCTCAGCAAACAGTTGAACTTCTAAACTTTCAACACCGGGAAAGAAATCTAAATCTAATAATTTCGCCTGATACAGTAAATGAACTTGGCTGATGTAAGCCAAATTGTGCAGCGTATAAAGTTCGCCCATTTCGACCCGAGCATTGGCTTCTTCGGCAGTTTCGCGCGCGGCGGCTTCGGCGGTCGTTTCATCGTTTTCCATAAAGCCTGCCGGCAAGGTCCACAAACCGTGACGGGGTTCAATGGCGCGGCGGCACAATAAAATTCGGCCATCTTCCCATTCCGGAATGGCGCCAACGATTAATTTTGGATTTTGGTAATGAATAGTGTCGCAAGCCGTGCAAACAAAGCGGTGGCGATGGTCGTCCTGCGGCATCCGCAATTCAACCAATTCCCCACATTCGGCACAATATTTCATCGCTTAACCATTCCAAAATTGCCACCAAGGCGGGCTAGGTCGTTTGCTCGGCCGCACGCCATCTTTGGCAATATTTAAATCAAGAATTTTTTGACTGTCGTCGCGCAAGGTGGTCAAACCCATGCCGTCATAGGCTTTCACCATAATTTCTAGCGCGTTTCTGGATTGCGGTGATTCGGGAAAGTTCACGATCACCGATTGCGCACGATTGACTGCCGCTTGAAACGCACCGCGCCGCAAATAGTAATTGGCGGTATTGATGTCGGAAGCGGCGAGCGTGTTGATTAGGTATTGCAAGCGAATGCGCGCATCAACGGTGTAATGACTGCTGGGATAGCGCGTTGCCAGTTCTTTAAAGGAATCAAAAGATTCCCGCAAAGATTGTGGATCGCGTTCGCCAGGATCTTGGTTGAAATATTTCACGCCGGCGCTGTTCAGTGTTTCATCAAAATTGATCAAGCCTTTTAAATACAGCATGTAATCAACATTTGGATTGTTTGGATACACTTTAACGAAGCGATCGATGGCGCTCAGAGCGGGCGCCGGTTCACCTTGTTTGTAATAAGCGTAGGCGATTTCCATCTGCGCTTGTTGCGCATAACTACCGTAAGGAAAACGCGACTGTAATTTTTCCAATCGTTTAACGGCTTGTTCGTAGCGACCATCTTCAATCGCTTCATGGGCTTGCGCGTAAATTTCACCGGCGGAAAGATTTTTTGTATCATCTTTTTCGTCGATTGAACTACAAGCAGTTAACGTGAGGAGGGCTAAAACGGCTAAACTATGGCGCATGACAAAATCCAAAATAATTTCGCGGGATTATATCACCGCAACTTCCGATTCTTTGCTAACCTTCAAAGTAGAAACACGCTATGGCGGTTTACGGCTTGATCAAGTCTTGGCACAACTGCTGCCAGAATATTCCCGCAGCCGGCTGCAATCTTGGGTGGAAAGCGGTCAAGTGTTGATCAATGGCAAAACCGGCAGCATTAAACAAAAGGTTTGGGGCGGCGAGCGTTTAGACGTTGAACCGCAATCGCATCCGACCGAACAACCGCATTTAGCTGAAGACATCGCGCTCAATATCGTTTACGAAGATGACAGTATTATCATTATCAATAAGCCAGTGGGGCTGGTGGTGCATCCGGGTAGTGGTAATTGGCAAGGCACGTTGCTGAATGCTTTGTTACATCACGCACCAGAATTAGCCGAAGTGCCGCGCGCCGGCATTGTTCATCGTTTAGATAAAGATACCAGCGGATTGTTGGTGGTGGCGAAGACCCTCATCGCGCAGACTGATCTTGTGCGCCAATTGCAAGATCGCTCAGTTCAGCGGGAATATTTGGCCTTGGCGTGGGGCGAAGTATTGCGTAACGGCACCGTCGATGCGCCGATTGATCGTCATCCATCACAACGCACCAAAATGGCGGTAATGCCAGAAGGTAAGCCAGCGATTACCCACTTCAGTGTTGAACAACGTTTTCCAGCCTGTACTTTGTTGCGTTGCAAATTGGAAACGGGCCGTACGCATCAAATTCGCGTTCACATGGCGCACATTCAACATCCGCTGGTCGGCGACAGTATTTACATCAAAAATCCCCAGAAATGTCCGTTGGTATTGCGCGATTTACTGACTCAATTTCCGCGCCAAGCTTTACACGCAGAACGTCTCGGATTGGAACATCCCGAGACCGGCGAATGGATGGAATGGCAAGCCGATATGCCAGCAGATATGCAACATTTAGTGAGTGAAATTAAACGTATTACTTTAGAAACTCGCGCCGATAACGCACTGATGAATCCGCCTGCTAGTTATTAAAAAATGCGTGTGACTGAATATTGTATCGTGCCTGATTGGCCGGCGCCGAAAAACGTCAAAGCGCTGCAAACTACGCGGCGTGGCGGCGTCAGTCTGCCACCGTATGACAGCCTAAATTTAGGCGATCATGTCGGCGATCAGTCGCTGTTGGTGGCGCGCAATCGGCAGCAATTTTCTGCAGTATTTTCTAGCGAACCGGTTTGGTTGAAACAGGTTCACGGCATCAACGTAATTAATGCTGCGCACGCTGAGTGTGTACCGACTGCAGACGCCAGTTTTTCGCGGCAAGCCGATGCCGTGTGCGTGGTGATGACCGCCGATTGTTTGCCGATTTTATTGTGCGACCAAGAGGGCACCGTGGTGGCCGCTGTTCACGCCGGTTGGCGTGGCTTGTGCGATGGTGTGATTGAAGCGACAGTGGCGTCAATGAAAGTGCCCGGCGAATATTTAATGGCGTGGTTAGGGCCAGCGATTAGTCAGGCCGCGTTTGAAGTGGGCGACGAGGTGTGCGCGGCTTTTATGGCGCACGATCCGCAAGCTAAGCTGGCGTTTTCACCCACTGCAGAGGGAAAATGGCTGGCGGATATTTATTGGTTAGCGTGTCAGCGGTTGCAAGCGTTAGGAATTAGCCAAATTTATGGTGGAAATTTGTGTACTCACCGCGATCAAGAACGATTTTTTTCCTATCGCCGTGATGGTGTGACGGGAAGGATGGCGTTGTTTATTTGGTTGGAGGCGGATTAAAGCTTAGTTTTCCTGCAATACGCCATCGACCAGTTTCAATTGCCGTTGCATCTTTGCTGCTAGCTCTAAATCATGGGTGACGATGATGAAGCTGGTGTTGAATTTCGCGTTCAGCGTTTGCATTAAATCAAATAAAGCGTGGGCGCTATTGCGGTCGAGGTTGCCGGTCGGTTCGTCGGCCAAGACGCAAGCAGGATGCGTGACCAGTGCGCGCGCCACCGCCACCCGCTGACGTTCGCCGCCGGATAATTCAGCCGGTAAATGTTGCACGCGTTGCGCCAAACCCACGTCGGCTAAGATGGCTGCCGCTTGCGGATACGCCTCAGTTTTTTTCATCCCGCGAATCAGCAGCGGCATGGCGACGTTTTCAAGTGCGGTAAATTCGGATAATAAATGGTGAAATTGGTAGACAAAACCGAGCGAGCGATTGCGCAATTCGCCACGTTTCGTTTCGTTTAGTTTGACCACGTTTTGCCCCAAAATCTGCACTTCGCCGGCGGTGACGTGATCAAGTCCGCCCAATAAATGCAGCAAGGTACTTTTGCCAGATCCAGACGCACCGACGATTGCTAGCCGCTCGCCGGCGGCCACGTCTAAATTAATGCCGTTTAAAACTTGCACGCTGAGCGAACCTTGCGCGTAAGTTTTATTCAAATTGCGGCAGGAAATAACCGGTGAATTATTCATAGCGCAGCGCCTCCGCCGGTTGGATTTTGGCAGCGCGCCAACTTGGATAAAGTGTCGCCAACAAACTAATCACGAAAGAGAAAGCGGCGATGGAAAGTACGTCGCCACGCTGTAAATCAGACGGTAATTCGCTGATGAAATACACGTCTTTAGCTAAGAATTGCAGGCCCAAAAGATGTTCAATAAACGGCACGATGCTGCCAATATTGAGCGCGATTAACACGCCGCCACCCACGCCTAAACTCATTCCCACCACGCCGATTAACACGCCTTGCACCATAAAAATTTTCATAATACTGGCGGGCGAGGCACCTAGTGTGCGCAAAATGGCGATGTCGGCTTGCTTGTCGGTCACCGCCATGACCAAAGTGGAGACAATATTGAAAGCGGCGACGGCGACGATGAGCGACAAAATAATGAACATCATTTTCTTTTCCATCTGCACGGCGCGGAAATAATTGCTATTTTGCCGCGTCCAGTCGGTGGCAAATACATTCACCGGTAATTTGCTTTCCAACTCGCCGACCACGCGTGGCGCACGGTCTAAATCGTCCAAACGGGCGCTGATGCCGCTGACGTTGTCGCCCATTCGATAGAGTTTTTTCGCGTCGTTGAGATGAATCAGTGCCAGCGCGTTGTCGTACGGCGCCATGCCGACTTCAAAAATGCCGACCACTTTAAATTGTTTTAAACGCGGCATCATCCCAGCGGGAGTGATTTGACCTTGCGGGGTAATTAACATCACGCTGCTGCCGACATTGCAAGCCAAGGCGTGCGCCAAATCGCTGCCTAACACAATGCCAAATTCGCCGGCGCGAAGTGAATCCAAGCTGCCCGCTTTCATCTTTTGTGACAGACCGATGAGTTGCTCTTCGCCCTCTGGCAAAATGCCGCGCACCATCACGCCTTGCACGCTGTCGCTGAGCGAAATCATCCCTTGACCGTTGACGTAAGGCGACGCTGCGCGCACTTCGCGATGTTGAGTGACGATATTTTTGATGGTTGGCCAGTCGGTTAATTGACCGTCGTCGCTCGTCACTTGAATGTGCGGCGTGATGCCGAGAATTCGGCTGCGAATTTCTTTTTGAAAGCCATTCATGACCGACAGCACAATAATCAACGCCGCCACGCCGAGCGCAATTCCTAACATCGAAATTAAGGAGATAAACGAAATGAAATGATTGCGTCGTTTAGCACGGGTGTAACGGAGGCCGATGAAAAGTTCGAATAGTTGCAAGGTGATTGTCTGGAAAATTGGACTGGTGCTAGTTTGCCACAAGATGGCAGTTAGCGGCGCTGGTTGGTTGAAATTGGTTACAATCGGTTGGCGTTAATTTTCTGTGGAGTCGTTCGTTTTGAAGAGTTTACATATTGTGGTGCCTGATTTGTTTTCGTCGTTGGTGGCGGATAAACGTGTGACCGCTGATTTGTCATTGCCAGTCTTGAATAAGTGTTTGGCGCGCGCCACTCGACAACAGTTGCCGGCGCAGAATTTAGCGGATTATTTAGGTGTGGCGTTTGGCGTAAAGCAGGGTGAATTGGCGCCGATTTTGGCTACGTCAGACGGTTTGACTTTGGGCGATGGATTTTGGTTCAGGGCGGACCCGGTGCATTTAAACGTGCAACCGAGCCGGATGATTGTGCAAACCAATGTGCAGCCGACGGCAACGGATGCGGCGCAAATTTGCCACAGTTTAAATGCGCATTTTGAGCAAGATGGCTGGCAATTTTTTGCGCCACATCCGACGCGATGGTATTTGCACGTGCCAGAGATGCCAGACTTGCAAACGCACGCTATTTTTGAGGTAGATGGCTGCGATGCTCGGCAGTTTCAGCCTAGTGGCAAAGCGGCTTTGCGTTGGAATGCGCAACTGACTGAACTGCAAATGTTGTTGAATAGTCATCCCGTAAATCTACAAATTGAGGCGCGCGGTGGACTGTCGATTAATAGTGTTTGGTGGTGGGGCGGTGGGCGCGCTGCGGCAGCGAGCGGTAGTCAATATTCGCAAGTGGCGGGTGACGGTGAAATGCTGTCGGCGTTGGCTAAATGGTCAGCTGTGCCGCAGCTAAATTTTGCTGATACTTTGAGTCAAGGTAATTCGCTGTGGGTCTGGGACGGATTGGCATTGGCGGCGCGGCGCGGTGATACGGAAAGTTGGCGGCAATCTTTGCTTGAGTTTGAGCGCCAATGTTTGGCACTAGCATGGGCGGCGTTGGCGCGAGGTGAAATTGATCAATTACGATTGGACGTTTTGCAAAATAATGCCTTAATTCGTTTTGAGCTTTCGCGCTGGTCGGTGTATAAATACTGGCGTCAAGTTCGCCCCTTGTTTCAATTCGTAGCGCGCTGACATCTAGCTGAAAAGTATAAGGAAAATAAGATGAATACCATTAATGAAATATTCAATTTTTCTTGGGGCAGCGAAGCCACTCTGGTCTTTGGTATGGTGCTTTGCATCGCTGCATTGCTCCATTTATATCGCCGTGAAGACCGAGTCAGCTTACTGAATACTTTGGGTTTTTTTATGCTTTGCACGCTGGGGCAGTTTTTTTCTGGGGTGTTGCATGTATTGGAACTTTCGCGAACAGCGGCCGTATTCAATGAGGTGTTTTTAATTGGCGTCGGCATCGCGGTCATTCGCTTATGGGGCTTATTGGTATTTAGAATTCTGTTGCCATTGGTGAAGTTGTCTCCGCCGCGCATCGCCGAAGATTTTTTCGTGATTATTGCTTATATCGCTTGGGGATTGGTGCGCTTGCGTTATGCCGGTTTGGAGTTGGGCGGTATTTTGGCGACATCGGCGATGATTACGGCGGTGGTGGCGTTTGCGATGCAGGATACGCTGGGGAATATTCTCGGTGGCTTGGCTTTGCAGCTGGATAATTCGATCGATATTGGCGACTGGATTAAAGTGGATGATTTGACCGGTCGGGTGGTGGATATTCGCTGGCGCTCGACCTTGATCGAAACCCGTAATTGGGAAACAGTGGTTATTCCCAATAGTCAGTTAATGAAAAATAAATTTCTGGTTTTAGGTCGGCGGACGGATCAGCCAATTCAATGGCGGCGCTGGGTTTGGTTTAATGTGGGGATGACTGTTTCCCCAACGCGGGTGATTAGCGCGGTAGAAGGGTCCATTTTGCAAACTGAAATTCCTAATGTTGCCAAAAATCCACCGCCAAATTGCGTGCTGATGGATATGGATATAAAAGGTTATGCGCGCTATGCCTTGCGTTATTGGTTGACGGATTTATCGGTCGATGACCCAACCGATGCGGCGTTGCGCTGGCATATTTTGACGGCTTTGCACCGGGCCGATATTCAGTTGGCGGTGGAAGAAAGTAGCGTTCACGTCACTAAAGAAAATGAAAAGTATGAAGAAGCCGTTCATCAGCGCGAAATCTCATTGCGAATTAAAACGTTGCGAAAAGTTGAATTGTTCGGACAAATGACCGATGACGAGTTGAGAAAAATTGCCGAGCGCTTGCGCTATTCGCCCTTTGCTCGTGGCAATATTATTACCAAGCAGGGTGATGATCGTTCGCATTGGTTGTACATTGTGGTGAGCGGTGAGGCAGAGGTGTATTTAGAAATGCCTAATGGCGGTCATCGTATTTTAAGTGCCTTGCAACAGGGGCACTTTTTTGGTGAAATGGGTTTGATGACCGGCGCACCAAGAGCCGCCTCGGTGATGGCTAAAACGGATGTGGAATGTTATCGCTTAGACAAAGATGTGTTTGAAGATATTATTCACGAACGACCTGCAATTGCAGAGGAAATTACGCATTTATTGGTGAAGCGACAAGCGCAATTAGACACGGCTAAATTGGATATTGATAAAGAGTTATTGCCTGATCATATTGTGCGGCAGCACAACGAAATTCTGTCGACGATTAAGCGTTTCTTCTCATTAAGCATCTAGCGCGTGTATCATTGCGACTATATTATCAACTGAACTAGGCTTTTAAAAATGGCAGATATGAAAATCACTTTCCTAGATTTTGAGCAATCCGTCTCCGACTTGGAGAATAAAATTGAGCAGTTACGCTATGTGCAAGATGATTCTGCGCTAGATATTTCTGATGAAATCAGTCGGCTGCAGAAGAAAAGTCAGGCATTGACCAAAGACATTTACGCAAATCTGTCGCCTTGGCAGATTTCCCAAGTCTCTCGTCATCCGCAACGGCCTTATACTTTGGATTACATCGAGCATCTGTTTACAGATTTTGAAGAACTGCACGGCGATCGTAATTTTGCCGATGATGCGGCAATCGTCGGTGGTTTGGCGCGCTTTAATGGCCAAAGCGTGATGGTCATTGGTCACCAAAAAGGTCGCGATACCAAAGAACGTCAATACCGTAACTTTGGTATGCCGCGTCCGGAAGGTTATCGCAAGGCGATGCGTTTGATGCGTTTGGCCGAAAAGTTTGGCATTCCGATTCTGACGTTTATTGACACACCGGGCGCTTATCCTGGCGTGGGTGCAGAAGAGCGCGGTCAGTCAGAAGCGATCGGTAAAAATTTGTACGTGATGGCCGAGCTAAAAGTGCCGATGATTTGCACCATTATTGGTGAAGGTGGCTCTGGTGGTGCGCTGGCGATTGCCATTGGCGATGCCTTGTTGATGTTGCAATATTCCACCTATTCCGTAATTTCTCCTGAGGGTTGCGCCTCTATTTTGTGGAAAAGTGCCGACAAAGCATCGGAAGCGGCTGATACATTGGGTATCACAGCCACGCGTTTGAAAGCGTTGGGCCTGGTTGATAAAATCATCAGTGAACCGCTGGGTGGCGCGCATCGCGATTATTCGGCGACCATGCAATCGGTGAAAAAAGCGCTGCAAGAAAGCCTGAAGCAAGTGCAGGCGCTCAAGCAGAATGATATGTTGCAAACGCGTTTCAATCGCATCATGAGTTATGGCAAGTTCAAGGAAGTCGAGCTGTAATCTATTAGAGCGCGTCGCTGGCGCGCTCATTTCTGTTGTTTTCCCCGATCGATCCATTCTGCTTGGCTTAAGTGGCGGGATGGATTCGGTTGTCTTGTTGCATCTGCTGGTGCAACTCGCGCCTCGTCAAAATTGGCAGCTCAGCGCTTTGCATGTTCATCACGGCATCAGTTCAAATGCGTCCGACTGGGCGGATTTTTGTGTTGAACTGTGCGCGCAATTAAATGTGCCGTGCCAGATTGAGCAGGTGGATTTATCGCCTTTGCGTGAGTTGGGCGTCGAAGCGGCGGCGCGGCAATTGCGTCACGCGGCGCTTAATCGCCAAGTCGTCGATTTCGTTGCCTTGGCGCACCATCAGGATGATCAAGCTGAGACATTATTGTTGCAGGTATTGCGCGGCGCAGGTGTGCGCGGTGCGGCGGCGATGCCAGCGATCAAACCTCGCACCACTTTACCCACTTTACTGCGTCCTCTGCTCACTTCTACGCGCGCCGAGTTATTGGCTTACGCTCAGCAACACTCGTTGCGCTGGATTGAAGATGAAAGCAATGCCGACGTGTTTTATCCGCGTAATTTTTTGCGCCATCGCGTGTTGCCGGTTTTGGCCGAACGTTTTCCAGCGTATCGCACCACCTTGGCCAGAAGCGCACAACATTTTGCTGAAGCCTCTAACTTATTGGCTGAGTTAGCGGCGGAAGATGCCACTCATGCAATGGTCGATGGTCGCTTGCAAGTGGCGGCATTGCACACATTAAGCGAAGCGCGCGGTAAAAATTTATTGCGCCATTATATTTTGAGCCAAGGCGCGCCATTGCCGGATAGCACGCGATTGCAGGAAATGTGGCAGCAATTGCGGGAAGCCAAGTTGGACGCCAAGTTGGTGGTGAGTTGGCAAAGCTGGCAGGTGCGGCGCTATCGCGATGAGGTTTACCTGTTGCAATTGCCGACGACTAAAGCGGATTGGGAAATGATCTGGCGCGGCGAATCATCGTTGGCTTTACCCAAAGGTCTAGGCGAAATTCAAGTGGTGCAAGTTGTTGGTAAAGGCGTTTCGCTGCAAAAATTGCAACAAGCGCCAGTGATCATCCGCAATCGGCGCGGCGGCGAACCGGGCATATTGACCGATGGTGGCGTTCATCAATCTTTGAAAAACACCTTTCAAACCTTGGCGATCCCACCCTGGCAGCGCGACAGCTTGCACTTGGTTTTTTGTGGTGCGCACTTGGTGGCGCTGGCAGATTTGGCGGTGGCCAGCGATTTTCGGGCGAACGCGACAGAGTTGGGGGTGGTATTTGCTTGGCAACCGCTTTGAGTGCTCACTTAAGGTTTAACTCGCATTCAAATTTTGGCTACTCACGCTCCGCTGGCATGCAAACTAGTACGGATATGACTCGGTGAAGATTTAAGTTAAGCCGCTAATTCTCGCAATATTTCAGGGTGAGCTTCCGCCACGCGCAGCAGTGTTTTTGCCGCGCCACTGGGGTTGCGCCTGCCTTGTTCCCACTCTTGTAACGTGCGCAGTGACACGCCCATCAGTGCGGCAAATTGCGACTGCGATAGCTTGGACGTAATGCGCGCTTTTGCCACGGCGGATTCAATCACTCGCCCGTCACGGGTGGTTAGCGACACCCGACCAATTTTACCCACTCTCATATCTTCGATTGATTCGAGCAATTCGGCATTTAAATCACGGCGTGCATCGCGCGCCAGCAATTCAGTTTCAGATAATTTCAGCATAATCAGCAATCTCCCTCAAGGAATTCAACGTCGAAGCAGCGATATTTTCGCGCGCACTTTTAGCATACACCGTCAATAACCAGATACGCCCCAGCGCATCTTGCACGTAATACAACACCCGCACGCCGCCGCGCTTACCCATGCCAGCCCGAGACCAGCGCAATTTGCGAACGCCATGTGTACCAGGCACAACATCACCCTGATTCGGATTGCTGGCAATAGCCAGCTGCAATGCAATTAGTTCGCTTTCGCTGAAATAGTCAGCGGAATAGCGGGTAAAAGTCGGCAACTCGATAAATGTCTGCATGGGTTTATTGTACGTCATTGCAGGATATGTGCAAGCCGTTGGCATTTTTACGAATTTCCATAGTCACACGGTATCTTGCCTGCACGGCGTGGTGTCGTACCTAAATCGTGCGCTACACAGTAATTCCACTATTTCAATTCAAAGAAATGGCAGACACGAGGGGGTTGTGATGCGTTATCTATATAATTTTGCAAATTATGTAGATAATTATTTTCGTTTACATTCAGATGGTTTGTGTATTAAAGTTAGGTCTGGTGGTAAATAGATAAATTGCTGAAGGTCTAATACTGAGGTGCGAACCACTCGGTTGTAAGACCGGCAAATGTTTCAGCTTTCAACCCGCGCGCGATATATTTAACTGGAATCAAAATGCGAACCCATGCTTTATTCTTTTAACACCAGCTCGTTCCCTTCGTGTAGGGGCGAATTCATTTGCCCTCACGTCCAGCGTTCAGCGTCCAGCGTTCAGCGTTCAGCGTTCAGCGTCCAGCGTTCAGCGTTCAGCGTTCAGCGTTCAGCGTTCAGCGTTCAGCGTTCAGCGTTCAGCGTTCAGCGTTCAGCGTTCAGCGTTCAGCGTTCAGCGTTCAGCGTTCAGCGTTCAGCGTTCAGC
>Ga0114977_10000918_pt1 | contig 19553 bp, 15 predicted proteins | sample S_130805_MF_Meta_FD_87026 | JGI IMG/M metagenome (GOLD analysis project Ga0114977, IMG submission 87026) | Freshwater microbial communities from Lake Simoncouche, Canada to study carbon cycling - S_130805_MF_MetaG | ecosystem: Environmental > Aquatic > Freshwater > Lake | place: Lake...
CGATTTGTTCTCGTGCTCCTTTATCATAAACACTTACATGATCACCACGCCACCAGTTGTGTTGACCCGGCTCAGGGCCTTCAATATCGGTAATCGCTTGTAGCTCTTTTAAAAACTTGGCGAGATCAAAGGCAAGTTGTTCTTTTTCTTGATCGGTTAACGTCAGTAGGTTGATGCTTTTCCCAGGCAACCATTTATAGATAGAAAATGGATAAGGATAATCTGCTGATGGCTTTCCCATTTTAATAGGGGCCGGAATGCTAACGCTTAAACGTTTTGCAAGCTCAGGCAGCAGCTCTTGCTCTTTTGGAACTTTTAAGGCGTAATCTGCGGCAGTTGGCATGCGAATGAGTATATGGTCGCCGAGCCTATAGGTGCGGTTATCATGCCCTTGTTTGTCAACATCGTTTATAGGTAAACTAGCGTATTCTGGAAATTGTTCCGCTATGAGTTTGCGCGCAAGATCAAGTGTTGGCATAATCGATTTGTTGTTCATAGCTCCGCCTCCATCACAGGATGGGATTTGAATTCATCCATACCGATTTTCCTTCACCCAAGGTGCTTGTAATATGAAGGTGTGGTGATCTTAAAAGTAAATATAAATGAAAGCAATCTGCCTGTCTAGAGTTTTATGCCGCCCAAGCAAAATATGATGTTGCAGTATTAATATCCTATGGTATCTTACTTGGTGTAACTCAAGGACAAGGTTTAAGTGGCAGAGCTTGAAAAATTAAGAGACAGTATTTTATCTTCTAAAGCAAAGCAATGGGTGTTGGGCGCCGATTTGTTGGCAGAAGAATTGGCCTTGACGGTCAAGCCAGAGGATATCTTGGATATCCTTAAATTTCTTCGCGATAATAAGCAGTGCCAATTCCAGATGTTGATCAGCATTTGTGGCGTGGATTATCCCCAGCGCCAGGATAGATTCGAAGTGGTTTACAATCTGTTAAGCCTGACTTTAAATCACCGCATAAAAGTTAAAGTGCAGGTGCAAGACACAGTTTTGGTTCCAAGCTGCATCGGTTTGTTCGCTGTGGCTGGATGGTATGAGCGTGAAATTTGGGATATGTTCGGGGTGATGTTCAAGGGCAACCCTGATTTACGCCGGATATTGACGGATTATGGCTTCGAAGGCCATCCTTTGCGTAAAGATTTTCCACTTACAGGCCACACAGAGGTGCGCTATGATTTGGCGCGCAAAGAGGTGGTTTATGAAAAGGTGTATTTAACCCAAGAATTTAGAAATTTTGATTTCACAAGCCCATGGGAGGGGACAAATTATGTGTTACCAGGCGATGAAAAAGCGACTTAAGGCAATATTGGAAAACTTATCTTGTGAAAAGATTTGCAGCAAAATTCCGCTGTTGCAAAGCATTAATGATAGCTATAACGATTTGCGGCAAAATCCATATATCAGAATGATGCGCTTGGATAACCTAACTGGCTTTTGGCTGTTGGTTATTCCGGTGTGGTGGTCTGTTTGCTTGGCCTCCAAAGGCTTTGGCCAGGCTTTATATTATGGCTTAATCGCAACCATAGGGGCTCTGGTTATGCGCAGCGCTGGATGCGTTGTTAATGACATCGTTGACCGAGATTACGACAAGGACGTCGAGCGCACCGCCTCAAGGCCACTTGCCGCGGGGGAGTTGGTGGTTAACTCGGCCTATGTTCTGCTGTTCGGCCTGCTTTCAATCGCATTGGCTCTGTTAATGATGCTGCCAATATACAGCATGAAATGGGCTGCTTTAGTGGTTATATTGGTGTGCATTTATCCATTCATGAAAAGATACACCAGTTATGCGCAGCTGTTCCTTGGCTTTGTTTTCAATTCTGGGGTGTTGATTATGTGGTTCGCCATAAATCCAACATCGGTGATGGTTATTCCCTTTGTGCTATACTTTGCGGCCATAACCTGGACGGTGGCTTACGACACGATCTATGCATATCAGGATATGGATGATGATGTTAAACTGGGGCTGAAGTCTATGGCGATTAAGGTTGGGCCAAAAGCAAACGACTTCCTGTGGAACCTGTATCAATTGATGACCATATCAATATGCATTGCTGGGCTTGCCAAGCTTAACCTCATGTTTTTTGTTGTTATGGCGGCAACGGTATATTGGTTTTATCCAAAGATAAAAACCCTTGATTCGCAGAACAAAGAGGCCTGCGACAGGGCCTTTAAGCTTAACGTGAATTACGGCATGATGATTGTGCTGGCCATTTTGGTTGGGATGATATAACGCGCTTCTGGATCTTTTGGTGAGTGAGTGATCGAGATAATAAAGTTAAGTCACTTAATATCGGCATATATGGACTATTATTGGTGATCAATAAGAAGAAGTTGTCACCCATGCGGCGGCAGGGCCCAGGGGTTATTGTTAGGCTTTTAGATGTATTGCCACTTTTGCGGTAATGATGTGTTATTCATAGACAAAAGACCTTTTACTTGCCTTTTCCTGAACCCAGAAAGCTATTATCACTTGTTTTCTGTAAAAAAGCGCGCTTTGCAATAGGCCGTGCCCACCTTGCCACTGGCTAAAAACCCTGAAAAGTTCATTATCTGTGCAAAGTTCAAACTTTTTACTTGCACAAGGTGGCGTAATCTGGTAAACCAAACCTCTGTCTAGGCATGTAAGCCTGGTGCACCATCAAATGGTGTGCTTCACAGATATGGAGGGATGGCCGAGTGGTTTAAGGCAGCAGTCTTGAAAACTGCCGTATTCGCAAGGGTACCGTGGGTTCGAATCCCACTCCCTCCGCCATCCGCTGTAGCGTTAGCGAAACGGATGCCACGCTGTAGTTAAGCTTTAGCTTAACGCAAGCGGGCTGGTACAACAACTACATTACTATATCTTTTTTTTAAAGAGATTATGTATTACACTTATATCTTAAGCTCCCTTTCTAATCCAAATCATTTCTATATTGGCTCTACTTCTGATCTAAGTTTTTTAGACTCATTATAATAACTTAAGCAATGGAAGGCGGTTTTTTACAAAAAAGAGACCGTCTTTTTTTAAAATTTCCCCCTCCTCCTAAAATTAATTATTTAATATTTATGGTTGCCTAATGGTGAAATATATGCGATAATTGACTCTATAATTACTAAAATAGTATGCTAGTATACATCGGATATTAATATAACTAAAAAGAGGTATTACATGTACAGAGCGTTATTTAATAAAATTTCTAATTTACTTGAGTATCAATATGAAACAAAGCACCCTAACTCCACTCAAAGTTATTGGTCAAAAAAAGTAGAAACTTTTAAACTCTTTATGGATGGTATATATGATGAATTTAGTTTTTTTTACTATATGTCGACAGAACAAAAAAACCAATTATTGAGCGATAATAAAAATACTCTAGAAAAAAAATTCGCTGAAATCTACTCAGCTAATAATTATTACTCTACACAAAAAGTTGCTGAATATCTTGTCTCAATAGATGATCATAGCGGCGTTTTTTTTAGAAATATCGCTCTATTAAATCATTTCTATGAGATTAAAAATTTACAAGCACATGGCTATACTGTTTATCCAAGGATCATAGATAACCTCTATCAAATAGTTATTAGATCTCATGAAAACACAGAATTACTTTACATAAATGCTCACGGAAACTCGAAATTTCTTACAATAGATTATTTTGATATGAATCATAATCTAACTTTACCTTCTCTAAAACAAGGTGCAGATATAGTTCTAATTTCTTGTTCAACTGGCGAAGGATTAGAAACCTCTATTGCATCAAAGCTAGCTAAGGACAATCCAGGCGCTAATGTATTTGGAGCCCAAAACGTAGTTTCTGCTTCAAACATTGTTCTTGCTAGCAAAGAAAATAAAACTTTTGTTGAAAATGTTGAATATCAAGCATTACCATCACCTTTTGAAAATTATATGCATAAATTTAACTTCATCGTTGATACAACTTCTAATTCTGATGTGAACATTCAGAATGAAATTAATTTAGCTGGGAATATTGATTGTGATGCACTGTTTTGTTGAAACATTGTATTCGTAAGCAAAATATTGACGCCATAAATCTGTAATTTGCTCTATGTCCTCATAAAGATAATGAAGCATCCTTTTGCTTAGAGGTTGATCCTAGCTTTCAACCTTACACTATATATCAAACAAGCCCATTGGTATATCTTAATGTGAATGGTAGAATGGATGAAGCATTAAGTGAAGTTAAAAAACATGGCGGTAAGATTTTAACTGATAAAGAAGAGATTACACCACATGGCTTTAAAGCAACTATTCTAGATTCTGAAGGTAATAGGATCGCTTTGCATTCGTATTAATATTATGGAGGTGTGTTGTAGATTGATCTCAAGAATTCGTAATTAGACCTGTTCACCTACCGCTCGGTTTTATCGCGAACTTTGATGCTCCTCTGTATGCCTTATAAATCCTAGCTTTTTTGCGCAGAGAATTTTCCGTTTTTAGACCTATCCGCTCCGCCATGTATTTACGGAAGGGTCTGGACTAGCATAAGAGAAACAAACATGCTGGGATATCAGAATGAACAAGGGTTTAAGCGATTATAAGATTAAAAAAATAATGAAGCATTTTTGTGAGGATATCACTGCCTCCAAAACGTCTGCCTTGCTTGATATAAATCGCAATACAATCAATCGTTATTTCAACCTATTTCGCCAGAAAATAGCCGCCTCTACTTTAGGTGAAGGCGGTATATTTTTCGGCGAAATAGAATGTGATGAATCTTACTTTGGTGCAAAAAGAATTAGAGGTAAAAGAGGAAGAGGTGCAGCTGGTAAAACCCCTGTCTTTGGATTGCTTAAGCGTGATGGCAACGTATATGTTGAGACAGTAGATAATTGCTCTAGGCAAAGCTTAATGCCTATTATAAAGGGAAAGGTCCTGGAAGGATCTACGGTATATACTGATGGATGGGAGGCTTATGATGGTTTGATTTTAAACGGTTATGATCACTATAGAATCTTCCATAGTCATAATGAATTTGCCAGAGGTAAGAACCATGTGAATGGGATAGAATCGTTCTGGTCATTCGCTAAAAGAAGGCTTGCCAAGTTTAATGGCCTTACTGATGATAAATTTTTCTTGCATCTAAAGGAGTGTCAGTTTAGATTCAATAATAGAGATAAAAAAGACCTGCTTTCCACACTGTGGAATATATGGAAATCAACTCCATGCTAGTCTAGACCCTTACGGAAACTGTTTTTCGGGTGGTTTCTGGCGTTTATAAAAACCTTATGTTTTCTGCGCCTCACGCGATTAGCTCCTGACTTGAGAATGCAAAAAATTGGTGTGTTTTTATTCTCAAGTATGGGTTTCTTTTAGTCAAGACAATCCAATGACTTGCTTGTATACTGAGCAAGAGTTGCTATAAAACTACGCTAGGCATTGATAACAAAAAACCAACGGTACGGGGATAAAATTATGGAACAAAGCGAAAATAAATTCTTCAAATATATATGGCGCTTCAATGCTCTGGTTATAGCTGGCGCAGCAGTTCTTTGCATTTTAATTTTCAGTTTTGCTGCCATTAAAATTTTCATGGATGAAACCAGAGAACGCCATGTCACGAACGTAGTAAATGTAGGCGAAAACGCAAAAGTGAATGAAGAATTTGTATTGGGATATCCAGACACAATGGCTGGTACAGATTATGTAAGAACTCCTCTGTACCGTGATCAATCCTATGACATGTCGTATTATTTAAAAAGCAGTGGGGGGGACGAAGTAAATTATCTGTTCTTGAACGCTTCCAATAATGAGAGCAAGTGGTTATTAGAAAGTACAAATCAGTTATTCATTTCAGATACGGTGCTGTCTGATAAATTAAAAAACTTACCTGCTGAAACTAATAAGGCTGTGGGAATTGTCTATTCACTAGTTGAGAAGGATTCCGATGGCGATGGTCGATTGACAAATAAAGATGCGATCACCATATCAACCAGCAGTACCGACGGTACTCAATATAGAAAATTAATTGAAGGAATTGATCGGCTGTATTCTGTTAAACAGATAACAGATGATAAAGTTTTGGTGCTCTATCAAAAGAACAAAGAAACCGTATCTGAATTATACAGTATTCCTTCTATGAAACAACTTTCACGACACAATATCCCGCAGGTTAATTTGAAATAACATTGAGCCGTTTTTAGCTGTCAAGCATACCATCCTTAGCGTAGTATTCATGACAGCAAGATACGGGTTTTGAGAGCCGCAGTTTACCTTGTGTCTTTTTATAACGAGGGGCGAGCGGGCATACCAACAGACTGACATTTATAGCCCGTTTCAACTAAATTTTTCCACCACATAGCGTTTTTTCTCTTCCCTGCGAAAGGCTGAAGCCTTTCTTGGTTGTCTCTTCAATGCTATGTGGTGCGCACAATCAGGTTTATAGCCTATCTCATCTTTAATGCAACGCTTTAATTCTCGCCCAATTGTTGACGCAGACCTTCCCAACAAAGCCGATAATATATCTTTATTTGATCGTCCTTCTTTCTTCCATAGATAAATCTTTTCTCTTTCTTCTAATTTGATCCTCTTATATCCTAGCATTTGCAATCATGTCTCTGTTAGTTCTACAAAAGCAACTATACAGGGTTGCGCTAGAAATTTGAATTAGCCGGGTTTCACTATCAAGACCAATCTTGAGGATAATATGGTGGTCGCCCTGAAGGCTCGATAACACATAGTTATAGCTCAGGTTTATAGCTTCCTTTAAATCACGCAATTCCTGCTTTAAAGATATTGCCACAACAAGCAGAGGCAGTTCATCTAGCCATACTTTGCCTTTTTCCCCGTAAATATTGAGAATATTAGATTGGAATGTGCTCATCGTGACTTCTCTGTAGAAAATGGCTCTGCACCATCTTCCAAAATATCTAAATACTTGCGATAGATATAAATTTTATCACGTTTCTTACCGCTTGCCTCCTCAACTACCCCAATAGACTTCAAGTGATTTAATGCACTTCTTGCTGTTGGCTGAGTCATTTGCAATTCTTTGGCAAGGAGGGAAACTGTCACTTGTGGTAGCTTTTTCATGTATTCAAGTGTTTGTTCACATGAAAATCTAGCGCGGCCTAAATGAGATATTTTCTCGCTATCTTTTGCAAAAAGATCATGAATAGCTAGGGCTGTTTGAATTGCTTGTTTTGAAGATTTTTCTACACCAATGAGGAAAAATTCCAGCCATGTTTCCCAAGTGCCGGATTCCCTGACTTCTTGCAGCAGCTCATAATAGGTATGGCGATTTTGCTTAAGATAAAGGCTTAAGTAAAGAATCGGTTCATGAAGCATGCCATTTGCACATAAAAGTAATGTTATGAGTAACCTGCCAAGTCTTCCATTACCGTCTAAAAAAGGATGTATTGTTTCAAATTGAACATGAGCCAGTCCTGCTTTTATGAGAACGGGCAGGCTTTCATCATGAAGAAATCTTTCAAAATCGCTAAGACAATCGCTTAAATGTTCTACTGGAGGAGGAACAAAGAGAGAATTGCCTGGCCTTGTGCCGCCAATCCAATTTTGTGATCTTCTAAATTCTCCAGGCGTTTGACTTGATCCTCTCCCGCCAGAAAGCAAAATACCGTGTATTTCTTTTAAAAGTCTAAGAGATAAAGGAAAATTATCTTTTAAGCGCTCTGAGCCATAGTTTATAGCTTTAACATAATTAGATACTTCTTCTACATCTTCGATTGAGACTTCGGTTTTTTGATTATGTTCAAATAGCATTAGATCTGAGAAAGAGCTCTGCGTTCCTTCAATCTGACTTGAAAGCAGAGCTTCTTTACGTACATACATGTAGATAAAGAGCGCTGTATTAGGAATAGTCTTATGAATACTATTTAACTCAGCTAAAGCCAGCGTTGCTTTTTCAAGGTAAGGATAAAGCGGCGTGAGTTCTATAGGTGGTTCAGGTGGCAGTGTTGCCGGAACATATGCTTTATATGACTCACCAGAGATCCTTTGTGTAATGTATATTCCTATTCTTTTATTCATAAGCTATCTTTTCTTAAGCTTCCCACTTAAGAAACTATATCGGATTATCTTTTCTTAGTCAAGGTGGTAAAGAAAAGATATACAATCGAAGATATTCCATTCTACATTTGATGCAACCTTGATTATAAGCCCACCTTATGCTGATCTAAAAAATATTAGCAATGGTGTTGACGTCAACTTACTCGAGGAAATAGAATCAGAAGTTAATTGGGCGGAAACTGGCCATCTATTCTTGATTCAACTTACAGATTACCGTTTGTTGTCTGGATCTGCTGAACCAATATTAGCAAAAGCGCAGGGCAAAGAATTTATTTTTACAATCAGCAAAATTGAGACATTGGGAAGAACTATTAGAGTTGAAATGAAGAGCCGTTAGATTGATGGGTTATTTAGCGGCCAAGAATGCCATGCCTAGCGTAGTATTCATGACAGCAAGATACGGGTTTTGAGAGCCGCAGTTTACCTTGTGTCTTTTTATAACGAGGGGCGAGCGGTGCAACCAACAGACCGCCATCCCACCTTTGCATGTGCAGCATGCCATATGCTTAAAATGGCGAAACCTGTTCGGCAAATAGGGGCTGGCTAATATAAGGGTGCTAATTAATCTATTTAGGTTCAATATATGTATTATGTTTATCTTATCAACTGACCTTCCGTCATAATATAATACGTTAAGATGCCTCTAGTTCCATCTGGTCCTTCACATTTAGAATAAGATTTCTAGCTGTAAGTTGCTCTATTTGAGTTTTATAAAGAAGATCGTTATAATGGTTTAATGCCACCACTGCTAATCCTTGCTGTAGTTTTTAGTAGGTGGCTCATACAAAAGTTATGAGCTGCTACTTCAAGAAAATCCACATATATAATCTTCACCATCTAAACTTAAGCTATAGTCTGATGATTCTAGGCCTTTGGGTAATTCATCCCATTGGCCGCATTCTAAGCTTAAGCCTGGATGTAGCACCACAGAATAATATTCAAGCGGTTTGTTAAAACCCTCAGCATCTGCCCAAGAACCACACATTGTATCCGCTCCAATAGTTGGAACATACTGGCCTTGAAAATAAAAATCCGGTATATTTCCTTCATTTTTACAGTTTTCATTTAATGGTTCGGTGCTTCTTGCCAACTGATGATTAGTTAGCCCACCTTCGATAAAAAATAGATAATTATCATCAGTTGGATTATCTTGTGCAGACTTAAAAAAGGCAGCGCTAAGAGCGCAAGGACCTGCTTTATAAACTAATTGATTAGCTGGATCTATAGGGTATATAATATATTGCGGAGTCGGCTCGTAATAATTACGATGGATTATATCAATCGTTGCATTAATCACTGGGTGTCCTGGAGTTGCAGCAATAAAAAAATTGGCAATATCTCTCTCCTCACTGCTTTCTTGAGTTACAATTAAAGGATACTTCTGAGTTATTATATTGTATAGCTTTGGGTTAAAAATTTCGTAATCAACGTCATGGTAGGTGCCACCATATTTTTGCATTATTATTTCTCGCAAAACATCAGACGCTTGAGTTAAAGAAGGAACTGGATTTGAAGCAATATTTGCATTATTGAGGTGGTTAGTTATAATTTCATATACTTTGTGACTGCTAAATTCAGAGAAATCAACGATTTTCAAATTTTTTATATCTTTGATTCTTGAGTCAATATTAGCAGGATTATTAGTCCAGAAGTAATGCTTATAATCCTTATTTACCTCATTCAGACCATTGCTAGTACGAATTATTTTTTGAATATTATTTTCAGAGAGGGATTTTGTTGATCCGTCTTTAAACAAATAAATCTTATGAGTAATGGATGGTATTTTTAAATCAACTCGATCAATAGTTTGGTTTAAGGTTGGGAGCTCTAATGCTAATTTATTTTTTAGCTTTGGAAACAAGATAGGGTAGTTTATATCTTCCTGTGTCATCCTTGGAATAAAATCATCCTTATAATGATATGAAGGCTTTTTAATAACTTCGACTGGTTGAGTAGTATTTAACTTTTTATTATATAGCGTTGGAATATTGCACTGATGGCTGCTTATGTCTGGGTGCATTTGCTCTGCTCGTAAAATAGATTATTGTAAATATAAAAGCGCATTAGCTTTAATTCACAAAGTTGTCAATGATTAAATCTAAGAATTTCATTGGCGTTGCAAGTTTATGACTTCTCCTGTTCACCCATCGGCGCGTTTCACTGCGCACTATCTCTACCCTTTGAGCCCCGCCAAAACCCTTGCTTTTTTGTATAGAGAAAGGTCAGTAAAATGACCTGTCCGTTCCGCCGCCATGCGCCACATCTCCTTCAGGAGCGACGGCGGGCGTGTATGTACTGAATATTTATTTATGCGATAAAGGTTGGAAATAAAAGCTAGAATTTTATATATCGTCACTCTCGAAAAATCTTTGTCATATCCCTTGTGAGGCCCAAGAAAAATAACCTTGCTAAACCATCGTTAATGATGCTAGGATCACACATAATGCACAGGTTGCAAACTTACATGCAGGAAATATGCCAAAAAATAAAAAAATATGGATCTTAACTGATCACCGGGTTGGAAACGCCAATCAAGCGCGCTGCTTGGCATCTTTAATGGGTTGGGATGGGCAAGAACACTTTCTGGAATATAGCCTGTTATCTTCTGCGCCAAATCGTTTGCCATTAGGGCTGCACAGATTGACGGCGGAAGCCAGAAAGAAGATATTAGCAAGCCCATCACCTGATGTGATAATTTCCTCTGGGCGGCGCACTGCAGCCATTGCTGTGGAAATAAAGAAGATTTCCCCACGGGTTAAAATAGTGCAAATTATGCACCCTGAATTGTCGCTTGAACATTTCGATGCCATCATCCTGCCAGAGCATGATAAAAAGCCATCTTTAGCTGGGCAAAAGAATGTGATATGGACGGCAGGGGCAATAAGTTGCGTTAAGCAAGCAATGCTGAATGCACAAGCAAAAAAGCTGCGCTCGCATTACGAAATTAAACCCGAAACGGAAATATGCAGCATGATCATCGGCGGGGCGACCAGAGGCCGTTCCATCACGCTCCACAACATTGACGAAATGATGATGATTGCATTGCGTTATGCCCAGGCGCACAAGGGCCTGCTGATAATAAGCACCAGCCGCAGAACCACCCCCGAGGTGGTGAAGCATCTGATGGCTTATGTGGAGAAAACATCAAACGTTCGCATCATCCTTTACACCTATAAACACCAAAGTGAATATAACCCATATTGGGGAATGATTGCTTCAGCATCGAAGGTTATTGTCACGGCTGATTCCATCTCTATGTGTTCTGAGATTGCAAACTGTGGCAAGCAGTTGTTTGTGTATGGCAGAAAAAATATGCTCACACCTAAGCACCAAAGGTTTATGCAAAGTTTGCTGAATTCCGGCCTGGCCAAAGATTTAGTTTTTGGCATGAGGAATTATAAACCTAACGCCATGGATCAATCAGAAAAGCTCACCGATGCTGTGGCGAAGTTGTTAGGGTTATAGAGGCCGCCAGCTATCGCTCTGGCGCGCCGGCGCCTTCTGTTTCATCTGGCGGTCTATTCCTGGCATCAGGCAAATCAGCAGTATAGATTAAAGGTTTATCTGCTGAGTGCATGATGGGCTTCAGGGTTGATATAAACACGCCAGTTTTTTTATTTGAATGTTCAGGAGGGTTCTGGGGTTCGAGGGTTATTTTGTTTGCTTGATAGATGGCAAAGGCGTGATCGATAAGATCATAAACATCCTCACTGTTTCTTTGCGAAACAACATTGGCTAATAATCTGTTGCTGAAAAGGCGTAATATGTCTGTATAAGCTTCCGGCGGCAGGTCTTTTTCGGCCGCGTGTTTTAAGGCTTCTGCTGTAAGTGTTTCGTCGCTGAATTGTTGCTTGGCAAAAGTGTTCATTTGCCGCAGCTTTTCACTGTCTTTCGAAGCCGACTGAATCTGGCTGTATAAGCCCCTGACGCCTTGCAACCTTTCCAATAATTCCAAAATCATTTTGCGTTTCTCTTGTGTTTTTATTTTATGATAACATAGGGGTTTTAATGGGCGCTATCCCCTCTTGTGAAAAAATTAAAATAGGCAAAGGGCAGGGTTTTGCGCTTTCAAAAACCGTCATACTCGGGGCGGGTAAAAAGTATAAGAGCGTGTATGCGGATGTCGCCCCTGCTTCAGACAGAGGTCGTCCAGTCAAAACTAAATTCAACTGGATGCCTGCCTGCGCAGGCATGACATTGGGAAGGCATATCATTAAAGATAATGTCGCACAATCACCGCCAGCGTCATCTTCAGAAGCCAAATTTCATCTGGCTTCTGTGGATACAAAAAATTCAACTGGATTACCAAAAGCCAGGTGAAACCTGGTTTTTGAGAATGATGATTTTGTCTATTTATCGGTTGAGGTTGCATCTTTTTTTCAAATGATTATGCAGTAAAACGCTGCTATTAGGGCGCAATAAAAGCAGGGTTATCACCCTTGACAGCGGTGTATTTATACTCTACCATAACTTGAAGATATCAACTATTGCTTTAGTGAGGTGATTGATTGTGTCGTGTGATTGTTTGTGGAATCTGTTTTTATTAAGCGTGATCGCTGGTTTGGCCCTGTGGTTGTTGATAGTGAAGCATGAAAGGAATTATGCTAGAAATGAGCTGGCCAAGGTTAACGCAATGACTGGGGCAATGGCGCACGAAGCTAAATCTCCATTAGCAACAAGTTACAGCTATGCCGTCACGGTCCGTGATATTTTGGCTTTAGGTGTGGTGAAGCATGAGAATGACCATGCAATTGTGACATTCCCTGATGATGTTTATAAAGATTTGCAAGAGTTTTCCGGCCTTTCAATTGAAGTGGCGGCTTATGGGATGAAGGCTATTGATGTTATATTAATGAACATCAAGGAAGAAATAAATGGTGTGAAGTTGGAGTTGGTTTCAGTGTTGGATTCTGTCAATGCTGCGGTTAATGGCTATCTTTTAGGCCATGTGAGTTTCGCCCAGAAGATCATTGTTGATGTGAGCCCCGACTTGAAAATGATGGGATCTCCCCTTTATGTGGAGCAAATGGTGTATAACCTGATTAAAAATGCTTTCCATCATGGTGGTGCCTCGGTTAAAGTTAAGGTCTATAACGAAGGCAGAGACCTGATCGTTGAAGATGATGGCCGGGGGATAGACCCAGAAATCATGCAATATATCTTCGACAGGTTCTATGCCCATATGAAAAATGGCACCGGCGTTGGCCTTGCCTTTTGCAAGATAACGATGAAGGCATTTGGTGGCAGCATTTCTTGCGAATCTGAGGTGGGCCGCTTTACAAAATTTGTGATACACATTCCAAGTGTTAAAGCCTGATTTAACTGGGCTGATAGCCGAAACCTTTATCTTCAGGGCAGGCAAAAGTGATAAGAGTGACAATGTTTTTTGTCTGTCTCTCGGCCGAACTTGCACCATCACTAGAAAGATTCCAGAATATTACGCAAGCCCTTGAATTTTGTTGTTGGTGTTTTCCACACCCGCATTATTAGCAACTTGCCATCTGGGCGCAGCCTGGCATCGCTGTTGCTGGCGATAAAGTTTATAATCTTATCAGGAAATGCCGGTTGATTGTTATGGAAGGATATCACTGCTGCCCGTTCGCCGCAATCGATCTTGGAAACCATTTTTGCTTTGGCAAGAAGCTTCAGCTTTAACACATCTATCATATGCACGGCTTCTTCCGGCAGCGAGCCAAATCTGTCTATCAATCCCAGGGCGAATTCTTCAAGCGCATCTTCATCTGCGATATTGGTCAGTTGTTTATATATAGAAAGCTTCAAGGTGACATCACCAATATATTCGCTTGGCAGCTGCACCGGCACCCCTATGTTAAGCAATGGGCTCCACACTTCGTCAACAATGCCCCCCTGGGCGGAAAGGTTTTCGACGGCTTCAGTTAACATTGATTGATATAATTCAACACCAACCTCTTTGATGTGGCCTGATTGCTCTTCGCCAACCAGGTTGCCATAGCCACGTATGTCCATATCATGGGTTGCAATCATCATGCCGGCGCCGGTGTAATCCAGCGATTGGATCACTTCAAGGCGGCGCTTGGAAGAGTCAGTCATATCCTTTTGCTTGGTGATTAAATAAGCATAGGCACGTATTTTAGAGCGGCCAACCCTTCCTCTGATCTGATAGAGCTGGGCCAGGCCAAACATTTCTGGCCTGTCGATGATCATGGTGTTGGCGATGCTGATATCTAAGCCAGATTCAATTATGGTGGTGCTGATTAAAAGGTCAAAGGCGCCATCATAAAATTCATTCATAATTTTATCAAGTTGGCCTGGGCTCATTTGCCCATGGGCGATGCCGATCTTGATTTCGGGAACGATCTTGCTCAATTGCTTGTGAATGTCATCTATATATTGAATTCTCGGGGTGATATAAAATGTTCTGCCGCCGCGGAATTGCTCGCGTATTATCGCTTCACGGATTATCACTGGGTCGAACGGCATAATCACGGTGTTAACCGGCAATCTGTCCATAGGAGGAGTGGTTATCAGGCTGAGCTCTTTAATCCCCGACAGCGACATCTGCATGGTGCGTGGAATTGGGGTGGCTGAAAGGGTTAGGATATGGGCATCACTTTTCAACTGCTTGAGCTTTTCTTTTTGCGCCACGCCGAAATGTTGTTCTTCATCGATGATTATCAAGCCTAAGTTTTTAAATTTTATATCTTTTGCCAACAATGCATGGGTTCCGATCACTATGTCGATATCGCCATTTGCCAGGGCTTCTTTATTGCTTTTCATTTTATTGGCAGGGACGAATTTAGAAAGTTGTGCTATTTTAACCGGCAATCCATCAAACCGTTCGCAGAAGTTTTGATAGTGCTGTCTGGCCAAAAGTGTGGTTGGCACCACCAGTGCAACTTGAACGTGGTTAATGCCGCCAACTGCAGCGGCTGCTGCCCGCATGGCCACTTCTGTTTTGCCAAAGCCAACATCCCCACAAATCAAGCGATCAGCCGGGGTTGTTAGGCTTAAATCTGATAAGACATCATTGATCGCTCGCAGTTGATCATCTGTTTCCACATATGGAAATTTATGGCAGAAGGCTTCATAAAATTCAGGCATCGGCTCTAGTGCCGGCGCTGTTCTTAACTTGCGTTCTGCCGCGATAGAAAGCAATTGCTCGGCTGCCAGTTTTATCCTTTGCTTGATGCCAGCTTTACGCTTCTGCCAAGACAGGCTGCCCAGCTTGTCCAGCGAGGCATGGGCTTCGCCGCCACTGTAACGGCTGATCAGCTCAAAGTTTTCCACTGGAACATAAAGTTTGTCGTCGCCCAGATAAACCAATTTAATGAAGTCGTGAATGACGCCATGGACGGTGATGGTTTCCAACCCAGAGAATAAGCCAATTCCGTGCTCTATATGCACAACATAATCACCAATTGCCAAGGTGTTGATTTCCTGCATATGGCGGATGTTGCCGCGTTTCTTTTGTTGCGACCTGCTTTGGCGTTCACCCAGGATGTCTTGCTCGCTGGCTATAAGTGTTTTCTGGTGTGTGAAGCCGCGCTCCAGGTTAAACAGCATCAGGCCAATCACCCCGGTGGGGATTTTTTTATGGTCTTGCCATTTTGAGATGATATGCACTTTCAGGTTATTATCCTTCAATATCGCAGCCAAGCGATCGCGAGAACCTTCAGTGAAACAGGTGATGATGAATTTTTCCACATCATATTTCACATCATCTATCTTTCCTTCCCTTATAAACTCGTGCATAAGTTCATAAACTGAATTGCCCCTCAATTTAGCCAGGCCATAAAATGATGGGGCAGGGGTAAGGTGCATGTTGTCGCCTTCGGTTTTATAGCGACTGATTGTTTTGTTATTAAAGCCAGAGAGATAGGATTTAATTTTATCTTCATCTAAATAAAGCTCATCAACAGGCAAGGGATTATATATCACCGCCTGTTGTTTGCGATATTCTTGCCTTGCATGAAAGTAATCTGCGATCTCTTCTATACGAGAAGAAAAGATCGAAGTGCCATGGGCGTCATCAAGCACAACTGTGCTGCTTTGTGGCAAATAATCAAATATGGTGGCGGTTTCTGGATAAAACAGCGGCAGCCAATGCTCCATGCCTGGGTGTTTTTTGCCAGTGCTAATGGCATCCAGCAATGGGTCATTCTGCAGGCCAAAAATCGCTAGATATTTCTTTTTAAACAATTCGGCAGAGGCGATGGTGAATATCACCTCGCTTGCTGGCAATATAGAAAATTGCTGCAGTTTTTTCCCTTGGCTGAGTTGGGTGATTGCATCGAAAGATCTTATAGAATCGATAACATCGCCAAAGAAATCAATCCTGATTCCTTCGCCGCCTTCATCAAGCACCAGGTCTATTATGCTTCCTCGCACGGCATATTCACCCGGTTCATTCGCCGTGCTGTAGCGATTGAACCCATTTTCTTGCAGGTAATGAAGAAATTGCTCGCGGGGCAATTTGTTGCCAGTGTGCAGTTGCAATATGCTGGCGGATATCGCCTGCAATGGCGGCACCATTTGCATCACCGCAGCAGGAGATGTGACAATGATCATTTGCTTATCAAGAGGGCGTGACAGAGTCGCCAGAACAGACATCCTTTGCTTTGATATCGATGTTCTGGGGGAAACCCTGTCATATGGCAAGCAGTCCCACTCGGGTAAGGTTGTCACCTCGATATCAGGGTTGATGAACTTGATGTTCTGTGCAATCGCTTCCAGGGGCTGGCCATCATTGGTTATATAAAGTATATGCCCCTTAATGGACTTAAGGAAAAAAGCCTCTGCCCCGCGGGCAACATTGCCTGTGATTATCGTTTCGCTCACCAGTGTTATATCCTGAAGTTCAATATGAGATTGATAGCAACTTTAAAGATAAAACACAACGTTAAATTTACCGGCTGGCTTTCAAATGAGAAAAATCTGCTTATGCATTAACTCCCTTTACTTTCTTTCCCTTGATTGATTTCTGATGCGGTTATAGCTGATAATAAATTACAATCAGCTCTCCTTGTATTCCGGGTTGCCGAGGCTAGACCAACTCTTTAATGACGCAACATATTTGCATGCGGTAATAAAAAACCTCTTGCGATGATGCTGTTTATTGTTATCATTGGCGACCTAATTACGGGTTTTTGCATGGGTGATAATAATCAATATAACGGTGATATAGGCTGTGATGCAGAGCTGCGCGATGTGGCTGCGGCGCCTTATGATGTTGGGTTGTGTGAAGATTATGCTCCGCTGGATAATGAAGTGACCACTTCCAAGTTTTTGCTGAGCAGGGCGCAGAAGATCATTATTTCAACCTGCTTAATATACATGGCCTTGCAGTTTTATTACGCGCCACAGGTTATGGTCATTTTGCTGTGTGCTTTGATGAATTCAGTTTATATAATTCTGATATGGGTCAGGATGCGCCTGTTGATGACGGGCCAGGAAAGAAGCGATGCAATGAACAGCATGGAATGCACCTTACCTGATGAGGCTCTGCCCAGTTATTCAATTATCGTTCCATTATATCAAGAGGAAAAGTCTCTGCAGCAAGTTATCCATCACATAAAGCAGTTGGATTATCCAAGTAATTTGCTGACGGTTTTTATGGTGCTAGAGGGGGACGATTTGGAAACCATAAATGCGATGAAATTAATGGTTTTGCCAGAAAATTTTGTGGTGATTTATGTGCCGCCTTCATCGCCCAGAACCAAGCCAAAGGCTTGCAATTATGCCATGGAATTTGTGAAGAGCGAGCTGGTGGTGATTTTTGATGCGGAAGATATTCCAAGCCCCATGCAGTTGAGAAATGTGGCGCAGCAGTTTTATGAGGGTGATAAATCATTAGGGTGCGTTCAGTGCCAGCTAGGGTTTTATAATGGAGGGGAAAACTGGCTGTGTTCGATGTTTTCCCTGGAATATAGGGTTTTGTTTAACTATTTACTGCCGGCTTTGGATGTTTTGGGCCTGCCCATTCCATTGGGGGGAACAAGCAATCACCTGCGGGTGGATATGCTTAAGAAAATTGGCCAGTGGGATCCATATAACGTGACGGAAGATGCTGAGCTGGGGTTAAGGTTAGTGCGCAATGGCTTCAAAACCAAAGTGATTTATTCCAGAACCCATGAAGAGGCGCCAAACAATCTGTTTGTGTGGTTGCGCCAACGCACCAGATGGATCAAGGGATATCTGCAAACATATATGGCCCACACAAGGCAGCCTGATAAGTTTGTTAAAGATGTGGGATTAAAAGCTGCCGCGTGGTGCAGTTGTTTTATTGGCCTTTCCAGCATAGCGCATATTTTGCCTGTTATAGGTGCTTTTATATTCATTTTCCCCTTCACAAGAAGTATAGTGCCGCAGGTTTGGGTTAACATATCATCTATAGTGATGTGTGTTGGTATGGCTTCCATTTTTTATTCGGGCTATCTTGCCAGGAAGAGCTTGTATAGGACCAATCATTTTAGCGTGAAATTATGGTGGAGTTATCCGTTTTATTTCATCCTTCACACCATTGCTTCCCTCAGGGCTGTTTATCAACTTATCACTGCTTTGCACCTGTGGGAGAAGACGCCCCATAATATCAGTGCGCCATCGTTGGAGTGATTTATAAACTTGTGTATTATCCCACAGAAAAATCATTTGTTCTTTTATCGACTATGCTATAGCATGGCAGCAATTGATATTTTTAATTCTAGAGGCCCTCATGACATCGGTAAAAAACAACTTTCTTTCAGCGGCTTTATCAAAAAGCGACCCTGCTGTGTATGAACTAATCCAGGCGGAATTTGAACGCCAACAAGAAGGGATTGAGCTTATTGCATCTGAAAATATAGTAAGCACTGCGGTGATGGCAGCCCAGGGTTCAATTATGACTAATAAATATGCAGAAGGATATCCCGGCAGAAGATATTATGGTGGATGTATTTATGTTGATGGTGTTGAAAACCTGGCAATAGAAAGGGTTAAAAAACTGTTTAACTGCCAATTCGCCAATGTTCAGCCGCACTCGGGCTCGCAGGCTAATCAAGCGGTGTTTATGGCCTTGATGAAGCCTGGTGATAAAATTTTGGCAATGGATCTTAACGCGGGTGGGCATCTGACCCATGGATCCAAAGTTAACCAATCGGGCAAATGGTTTAACGCTGTTCATTATGGGGTTAAAGAAGAAGATGGACTGATTGATTATGATAAATTGGAAGAAATGGCGGTGCAAGAGCAACCAATTTTAATAATCGCTGGGGGCTCTGTTTGCCCACGCTTCTTAGATTTTAAGCGTTTCCGTGAAATTGCAGATAAGGTGGGGGCATATTTTATGGTGGACATGGCCCATTTTGCTGGGCAGGTTGCAACTGGGTTATATGACAGCCCCCTTCCTTATGCTGACGCAGTGACTTCCACCACCCATAAAACATTGCGCGGGCCGCGGGGTGGGCTTATCTTAACCAATAATGAAGAGATCGCTAAAAAGATCAACTCGGCCATATTCCCAGGAATGCAGGGCGGGCCATTAATGCATGTTATTGC
>Ga0114977_10000919_pt1 | contig 19532 bp, 15 predicted proteins | sample S_130805_MF_Meta_FD_87026 | JGI IMG/M metagenome (GOLD analysis project Ga0114977, IMG submission 87026) | Freshwater microbial communities from Lake Simoncouche, Canada to study carbon cycling - S_130805_MF_MetaG | ecosystem: Environmental > Aquatic > Freshwater > Lake | place: Lake...
CAACAATCAAGACTATCTTTCTAAAAGTTCATTACACAATTATTTAAGTTTCTTTGGAGATTCTATAAAAGGATTTGATGAAGATGCTATTAAGGTACAACTCTTAAACAATAATGTATTTGGTTCAGAATACATTAATTACATAAACCGTTTAAAAAGAGATTATGTAAATCAAAAATATCATCTCAATGAGACGGTCCAACTACCAATCAATTCAAACAATAGACCTATTGGAGGTCCTAATGTAGTTAATTCACCTGGTAATGCTTGTGTGAATGAAGACTTTGAGCTTACTGCACCTGGAGCTTATAGTGGAATGAATTCTGTTTTAGGATGGACAATTCAAAGTGGAAATAATACTTCTAACATTTGTTGTGGAAATGCTACATATGGCGCTGGCTGTGTTGCCAATCCTATTGCTAATTGGAATGCAGGTAGTCCTGAATTTTCTATTGTTACAACTCCAATATTGCCTGCTCCTAGTTGTGCTAATCCTCCTGGATTTAGTATTGATAATGTCACAATACCAAACTCTCCACTTGGTGGTACTAGAGTTGCAAGACTACAAAACTCTTGTCCAACAGGTTTGATGACTAGAATTATGACACAATTTCCAGTTTCAAATTCTAATACTTTATTTCAATTTTGTTATGCAGGATCTTGGGATGGTGTTCATGAATGTTGTGGACAACCTGCTTTTAGAATTGATATGTATAATTGCACTGGCTCATTAATTCCAATACCTTGTGCAAATGTAAGTTTAACTCCTTCTGGGCAAAGTTGTCAAAGTGGAGTTCCTGGTTATCAGGTTACAAGTGGAGTTTCTTGGGTAAATTGGCAAACAAAATATATTGATTTAACTCCTTACATTGGTCAATGTATTAGAATTGTAGTAACGTGTTCTGATTGTTCTTATTCTGGACATCATGGAACTGCTTATTTTGATGCAAGATGTGGTGGTCAATTAGTTGGAGTTGGTTTAGGTGGAGTTGGAGGAAACATTGCAGGACCTGTTAGTTTTTGTGCTGGTTCAAATCAAGCTATTATTGCTGCTCCATTAGGATATTCATCATATCAATGGATATCACCTGTAACAGGAACAATTCCTGCTAATGCGGGAGGTACAGCTCCAGTACTAACCATAAGTCCAGTAGTTGCAGGTTTAGTTTACACAGTTCAATTAAACTCACCATCAGGATGTTCTTACATTGCAACTAATACAATAATGCCTACACTAGTAAACATTGCAGGTATTGGTTCAGGGACTAGTTGTGCTGGAGGTTCTAGTGGAACTGGAACTGTTCAAGGTAATGGTAGTGGTACAGGATATAACTATACTTGGGTAAATTCAAATAATTCGGTAGTTGGTACATCAGCAACAGTAAGTGGATTACTTCCAGGAACGTATAGTGTAACTATAACTGGTTTTGGAAATGCTGGTTGTGGTTCAGCAACGTCAACTATATCAGTAGTAGTTGGTACGCCTCAAGTACAAAATCTATTAAAACCATATTGTGGTGGTCAAGCTTATTTAAGTGTAGTTGGTAATAGTGTTCAATGGTCTACTAACAATACACCTATATCCTCTCCACTAGGAGTGGCAATGGGTTATACAGTAAACAATCCAGTACAAGCTTCCGTATACACAGTAACCTATACTTCACTACAAAATTGTAATGAAGCGGCTTCATTTACATTAATATCATCACCTCCTGGAAGCATATCAGTACTAACTACTTCAGTTTGTTTGAATTCATCTAATGGAAGTGGTACTATTAATTTAACTCCTGCATCTGGTTCTCCTCCAGGTGCTAATTCATACTCAGTATGGAACTCTAATAATACACCTGCTTACAATTCATCATTAGCTCCGACTAACCAAAATAGCTATGTGTTTGGAAATATGGGAACTGGTAGTTATCAAGTAAGAGTGTTTGATGGTTCATGTGCATATACAACTTCATTTAACATACTCACTCATGTATTTTCTCCAACACTAAGTCCATCATCAACAACTCTATGTCCAGGTGGTGGTATTGCAGCTGGAATTGTATTTAGTATTCCACCATCATTATCACAATACACTTACTCTTGGACACCTAATATCTTTTTAGCAGGTAACACTCAACAGTCAACAATCCTTATACCTAATCTTGCTGTTGGTACTCAATCAAACATAACTTACTCAGTTGTAATTACACCAACTGCTATTAATTGTCCAATGACACGTACACTCAACTTATGGGCAATCAATCCACCTACACCTACTTTATCTTTAATACCAAACCTATGTAACAATAGCTCACCATATCAAATAATTGCTTCACCTGGTGGTGGAACATTTACTGGAGTTGGAGTTAATACGTTAGGTGTAATATCACCAACTTCAATAGGAGTTAATACATATACTTATGCAATTTCAATTTCTACTTGTGCAGCCTCTAACTCTAGTAGTTATGAAGTTTCTTATTTCAATACATCAGCTTTAACTGGTAGTATTAATAATCTATGTGTAACTAGTTCTCCAGTTAATTTAATGGGTATTGTACAAAACACTACAGGAGTTTGGAGTGGTAACGGAATTATTAGCGGATCTTTTTCACCGCTAGGTTTAAACACAAGCATTTACAATATTACATACAATACAACATCAACACCTAATCCTACAGTTTGTCCTTCGAGTACTCAATTAAACATATCTGTAACAAATACAATTATCCCTACAATGACCTCTGCTGGTCCATTTTGTAATAATACATCATCATTTGTATTGTCAGCTAATCCAAGTGGTGGTACTTGGTCTAATAATTCAGCTGTTAGTAGTTTAGGTATTGTTACTCCATCATTATCTTCTCCATCAAATAGTATTGTTGGATATGTGGTTACGGTTGGTCCTTGTGTAAATACAAATACATTTAGTATTTATCCATCAACATACAATACCGCTTCCCTAACTGGAGTGATTCCTAATATGTGTGTTACTGGCAATCTATTCAACTTAATGTCTATTGTTCAAAATACAACGGGTACTTGGTCTGGTATGAATGTTAATCAAAACTCATTTAATCCTGCTGGATTAGGTACTAACAGTTATGTGCTAACTTACAATACTAATTCAACACCTAATACTACTATCTGTCCTGATAGCAGAACTATTAGTGTGTCGGTACTTAATCCACCAGTGCCTAATATTACCTCAGTTGGTCCAGTATGTAATTCAGATGCTCTTATACAAATGTCAGTTGCACCAAGTACAGGTAGTTGGATAACAGCTCCTTATATTAACTTGAATGGTGTATTAAATCCATCACTTTGTTCCATTGGGAATAATGTTATTCAATATGTTATAGGAACTAATACTTGCTCATCACAACAAACAAAAACAGTTACTGTTGAAATGTTTGTACCATCAACTATTACAAACCAAATACCTGATATGTGTAATACAAGCTCAGCTGTCAACTTAAGTATGTATGCAACTTTTCCTGGTTCGTGGGTTGGGTTTGGTGTTAATGGATCAATGTTTAATCCAAATGCTTCTGGTGCAGGAACAATAACTTTAATTCACAACACATCTTCAACTAGTGGTTTATGTCCAAGTACATCAACTACATCAGTAAGAGTTTATTCATTAGCAGCACCAAGTATTGTGAAACCAAATACTATTTGTAACACTCACTCACCGTTTCAATTAGTAGTAACTCCAATTGGCGGTTTATTTGGTTCTAATAGCGGAGTTTCTTTAAGTGGACTATTTACTCCGGCTTATGCTATTATTGGTAACAATGTAGTTAATTACAGTATCACATCAGGTCCTTGCATTGCTTATGCTCAGACAACAATAAATGTTGAGAAGTTTATCTCTGCTCACTTTGATAAGTATCCTAAATCGGTTTATTGTAAAGGTTCTGAGTTTCCGTTTAATCTTAATTCACTTGTTCAAAATCCTGGATACAATTGGTCAGGTCCAGGTGTGGTGGGTAATATGTTTAATCCTAATATAGCGAACATGGGTAATAATCATGTTATTTACTGGACAAACTCAATTACAAATATTTGTAAGGATAGTTCGATGATTAATATATTTGTAGCTAAAACACCAACAGTATTAGTATCTACAAATGTTTCGTCTGGATGTATTCCACTACAAGTTATATTTAGTACTGATAGAAATGGCGGTTCCGGTTCTTGGAAGTTTGGAGATGGTGAAGAGTCTGAGGGAATATTTGTCTCACATATTTACAATTCAGTTGGAACTTATACAACAAATTTTAGTTATATAAGTGAAGAAGGTTGTGCCTCTAAATCAACATCTGCTCGAAGTGTAAGTGTTTTTGCTAAACCAGTTGCTGATTTCTCAATAGGTGAAGTATTAATATCAGATCCTAAAATACAATTAAATAATAAAACGAATCCATTAGGATTTTGTACTTACACTTGGTCAATTCCAAGTATGAGTTTTACTTCTAATGAAGTTAATCCTAATATTTTATTCTCTAAAATTGGTAGATATGAAATAACTTTAACATCTAGCACATCAAAAGATTGTAAAGATTGGATGACAAGATATGTGGAAGTTAAAAATGATTTTAATGTTACAATACCAAATACATTCTCTCCTAACTTTGACGGGTTGAATGATATTTTTATACCAGTGTTTACTTCATATGGATTTGACCAAAGATCTTATCTATTAGAAATATTTGATAGATGGGGATCATTACTATTTACTACTATTGATTATAAAAAAGGATGGGATGGTCTTTATAAAGGAAATCCTATGAAAGAAGAGGTTTATGTTTATAGAATAAGATTCAAAACTTCGGATGGTAATAGTATTGATAAATATGGTCACATTACATTATTAAGATAAACTAAAAACCCTCAGATTAATCTGAGGGTTTTTTATTAAGAAAGTATCTTTAAAACAACATCTTCTACAAATTCTTTCATATCATTGATATCAATAGTATCAATAGAGTCTTTTTTGGAATGACAGTTGAATAACATAGAATAATCTAAGTAAGTGTTTTCATCCCACTTAACCTGTGATGTTCCTTCATTAAGAGGAGGAAGAGGATTAATAACACAAGAATCAATTCCATTTCTTCTAAAGGTAACAGAATCATTATAAGGAGTTTTTGTAATAGGACAGTCAAAAATTGATTTAATATGATTGGTTAATACACCAGGATAGTCACCAATAAAAAAGTGTTTACCTCCTTTACCACTTAATTCTAAATTAAGAACCCAGTCAATTTTACCAAAATAATCATCATTTATCATTTCAGAACATCTTTGAGAACCAATACCACCACATTCTTCTCCATCCAAAAGAACAACATTTATTTCAGGCATTAATTTCTTAATCATTATAGCATTGATAACAGATGCTGAATTATCATTGGCATTATCAATATTTGGATTATTAATATCATGATGAGCAACTACCATACGGTTTGAGTTACCTTTCATGATAATATTATAACCGGTTACTTTATCAGTAGTGAATTTATCTAACTCATAAGAAATACACTCATTGTCAAGAAGGTTCATTAGGAATTGAACTCTTGGAGTGGGATTATTATCATTTTGATAAATGCTTCCCCTGTTTCTTACTTTACAAAAATCATAGATTTTATTATACATAGCGTAAATATAAGGATTATTTAGATTTGGAAGTTTCTATTAGTTCTAAAATGTCTTTTAATGACATATTCATAAGGTCATTATAATCTTCTTTGACAATACCCATAGTAGACCCTGTTTTATAACAAGACCAGTCTAATATAGAAAGATGATGTCTATTTTCATCTACTATAGATCTAGAAAGATTTTTTACCAATTCTAAATTTTTATTAATTACTAATTCTATTTTCCTAGTTTTAGAGTCAGTAACTATTTTAGCATCTTCATTGTGAAGAATTTTATTTAAATTAATTTCTCTACTTTCTTCAGGTGTTAATTTTCTAAAAACCCAAGAATTAAACTTCATAGATCTTGGTATGCCTTCAAGTTTAATAGTTCTTTCAGTTTGATTATATGATTGTTTATTCCAACCTATTTTAGCAGTTACTACTTCTTTCAAAGACTCTATTTTGTACATAGATTCTTTGGCTATTGTTTTATATCTATCAGACATACAAACAATTATATCACCTTTTGCTAAATCAGTAAATTCTAAATTCTTTACACGAGGTATAGGATTTAATATTTTAATTTGTGGAATGGGTTTCCCATCGGTGTCTGTAAAATTACCTACAACAAATCTACCAAATCCAAGAATTTCTATTTTACCTTCTTGCCATCTTTGGCTATTTCCGTCATTCCATAGATTTAAAACTTCATATCGAAGTCCTTTAACCATTTTCTTTGTTGCCTTTTTACAAATAACTATCATATGTCTATTTTAATTTTAGAAAAAATATCTTCAATTTCTTTTTCAGAAAGTTTCTCAATTATAAATTTAATCAAATTTTTTGACTCTTCCAAAGTTCTATTATCAGAAATATGTTCAGATATAAAATCAACATATTCAGATTTATCTCCTAAACCAATAGCAAGCATTTTATAATTTCTTTGCCATTCTGTTCCACCAGTTACTTCAAACATACCATCTACCTCTTTCAATTCATTGATGAACTTCCTAATATAATTAGTACCATCAGTGGCAACAGGTAAAACTTGCATTTTAACAGACTTACCCGGATTTGAGTGTAGTTCATCACAAACATCTTTTGAGTCTTTTAGACCAAGTCCACTGCAGTCCTTAATCAATTTAACAAGCTTTAACTTGGTGTTTGAAGGATAAATTAATTTAATACTAATAAATTCCATTTAATTTCCAATTAATCTAATTTTACGTTCGCTTGATAAATATTTATCAATTATTTTTTGGTCAATTTTATTTACTTGAGTTAGTATATCTCCAAATGGATTAATATCATCATTATAATTATGTATAACAAAGTCTGAAAGTGAGTTTTTTGAAAGGTCTTTCATTTCTCTTTGACATAAATTGTAAATATCTGTTAGTTTGTAATCAGATATTTCTTGACATCTTTCAACTCTATCAGAAACTGGAGAAAAAACAGAGATTGAATAGTCCATTTTTTTATTCCAATCTCTTTCAAATAAAATAGAAGAGTGGAAAACAGTGTAAATAGAATTTGTATTTTTTAATTGATATTTTTTATAAGCATCAAATAATTCATATTCAACAATATCAATAATTTGGTCTAAAACAGGTCCGGTTAATTTACCTAGGTCTAATTGGTCATTCTTAAAGAATGATTTATCAATTTTATTTTTAATCTTATAATCCATTTCAAAATTGTGATTTATAAGAAATTTAACAATAACATCTGCATCAAAAACGGGAATACTTATTTTATTAAATAAAGAAGCTACTGTATCTTTACCCGAATATCTATTTCCTGTTAATCCTACCTTAAACATAATTTACACTTTAGAATACAAATATATAGATAATAAACTAAATAAACAAATAATTATGAAACTAAAAAAATTTAATGAGTTTTTTGATTCTGAAGAACTAAGAGACTTACCAGAACATGAGTTAATGAAATTAACTGGTGACACTTCTTACACATTTGGTAACAAGATAGACTATGACTTTAAAACTGAGAACATAGGTAATTTTATTACTAAAATGTCAGATATTCATTTCCCATTTATGAGAGCATTCAGTGATGCTAGTGTTAGTGATAGTGGTGAAATTAGTTTTGGTAATTTAAAAGTATATACAAAATATGATGAAGATGAAAAATATTATAACTTCATAACAGAATCAAAAACACATTTATTAATATTAGGTGTTAAAATCAATGATATGAACAATTATGATGTTTATGTTTATGTGGATGATGTTAAAAATAAAGAAGAAATAGAAACTTTTGAAGAAAATGGAGTAACTTATATGGATATAGTTGATATAATAACTGATATTTATTTACCAAAAGCTAAAGAATTAGGATTAGAAAAAATTGTTAGTTATAACTTTGACGAGTTTATATCAAAAAACAACTAAATGTATACAAAAGAAGAATTAGGATTTATCTTATATAATAACCGATCCGTAAATGGAACGGTTAATAACTTTATACCCAATACTATAAATCCATTTAGATTAATCAAGATTGAAAAAGAATTTGAAAGATGTAAATCCATTCTTAATAATGACAATAGAATGGTTGAAATCAATATTGATGAATTAGAAGTAGAATCTGATGACATCATTGTAACTAAAGAACAATTAGAAAGTCTTACAGAATTAATTACAAATAGTATCGGAGTATTTAATGAAAAAGAATATGAGTATTTAATTAATAGAGGAATTGGAGAATCAACAATACTTAAATGGAAATTACTTGGTCTATCAAATATAAAAGATAGAAAAGATTTAGAAATAATTGGAGCAACTTGTCATCCAATATTAAAAAGGATATTAATAGATGGTATAGAAAATGGAGGTATAATTATACCTTTATTTGAAGGGAGTAAATTAATAAACTGTGCTATAAGAAAAATCAACTCATCTAAATCACTAAAATATTCACTGGCTTGTCCAGATGTTCCGGTTTGGGGATTAAATAAGTTAAATAAAGGAGATGAGGTTTGGGTCACTGAGGGTTTATTTGATATGATGGCTTTATATAGACTTGGTAAAAGCGCAGTTAGTTGTTCATCAGCTATGTGGAGTGGATTACAATTATATCAATTGTTAGAAAAGAAACCAAGCAAGATAAAAATATTCTCTGATAATGATGAAGTTGGTCTTAGAACATCCGGAATTTTGAAAAAGTTCTTTGAAATTAATAATATAGATTGTGTAATAGTGATGAGTAAATTTGCTAAAGATCCAGCAGAACATTACTTTCAAAAAGATAGAAATTTATCTGATTTAATAGAGATAGATTCAGTTGAAGATTTATTGGAAAATAAATTGGATGATTCTTTCGATTTTATTAAACATTTGAAAAATAGAAAATATTAATTAATATATACTAAAAATTAACTCTAATCTTATGAAAACAAAAATTTCCCCTTTTAATGATAGTGATATTGGATATATTGATCCTGACTTTTTAGATACGGAATCAGTAGATGAAGAGAAAGAATTAAAATTAGAATTAGAGAAAAATGAAGAATAATCTTAAGAAATATACAGAGTTTATTAATGAGGAATTAACAGCTTATCCAAAACTTAGCGATGAGGAATTATCACAAAGATTGATAGGAGGACCTGATTCTATGATTGGTAAAAACAACGAAGAAAAATTCCTTATTTTAAGATATACATTTTGGGGTAATATTATTGATATGACAGAGAATCTTCGTCCAAGATCTTTCTCTGATATGTGTAAAAAAAACACTAATCCAGAAGAAGAGTATAAGGAAATGCAAAATCTAATGGATAGAAGAGGATGGGATATTCAAAGTATTAAAAACCTATTCTCTACCCAAGTAGATGAAATTTGTGGTTATGGTATTGGAGATTTAGTAGAAGGTAAATGGACTGACAAGTTTAATAATATTTTAGCTAAATTAAATAACTCTTTGAAAAACAAATCTAATGTTAGTACTAATCTTAGTAATATAGAAGATCCTTTTAGAGATCCATTAAATCAACAAAATGGTCACACTGATATTTATTTATATTTCACTTTTAAGCAACTTGGATTAAATCCAGATTTTATTGGTTTAGGTGGAGAAGGTTGGTCTACATTTACTGATAAAGAAGAAATTATAATTAGATATAGATATGGTTATCATCATACTAAATACGGTCAAATGATGTTAAAACAAATGAACTATAGTCAAGAAGAATTTAGAGAAAAAGCTTTGGAATCTCTTCAAGAGATAATATTTGATGAATGGCATAATAAATTTTTTAGGTTTTATAGTGAAACTAAAAAAGATAAAATTGACAGATCATCTGGTACTACAATACCACTATCTAGATTTATAGATTCATTAAAATTAGAAGAATATTCTATTATTGAAGAAGATAGAATGATTATCTATACTAAGGAAATTGCAAATGATATAAATAAACAATTTCCTAACCTAACAAATGAAGAAGAGGTCGCCTCAGTATTCACAAAGTTTTTAAGTGACTTTAAACTTGATATTGATTTCACTGGAAATGAACTTATAATTAACTCAAAATTTCAAGAAATCTAAACTATTTATCTTTTTAATATATAACGTGTAACAAATATATTTTAAAATATGATAATTAATTTAAAAAGTGAGACAGAACTTTCCGGGTTCTATATAGTATATGAAGGATCTACTAACCTTGAGAAGAAAGGATGGTATGGGATCAGCCATCTTATGGAACATTTAATGTGCAAAAATTTTGACCATCTACAAGAAGACTTTGATAAAGACGGGATTGACTGGAATGCCTATACATCATCAAACGAAATTGTTTTCTACATGACTGGACTAGATGAAAAAGTAAATAAATGGAAAGGTGAATTTATGAAATTACTTGGTCAGTTTAATGTTACTAAAGAACAATTTGAAAATGAAAGAAACATTGTTCTTGAAGAATATATGGATTCATTCAATGATCAAACTCAATCTCATATGTTAAATCTTTCTAGAAAGTTATTTAATGATTTTGATCCAATTGGTCTTAAAGAGGATTTAGAGAATCTTAAATTTATGGATTGTCTTAATTTCTTTGAATTACAATATGCTAAACCAACTAAAATTATAAATGTATCTAAAAACAAAAAGTATAAAAATAATACTATTGAGTTTGCTGAAAGAAATATTGTTAAATCAACTCAATTTGGTGAACATAAAAATACACTTGAATTAAACAATGAATTCAAAGATAAAACATCTATCGCTATTCTTTCTCCAATTATTGAAGAAGATTTTGCTTATGTTCATTTCATAAATGCTATGTTATCTTTAGGTTTAAAATCTCCTTTATATCAAGAAATTCGTGAGAAAAAAGGATTGGTTTATTATGTTCATTGTTATCAATCAAGAATGAACAACCAAGGAATTAATACAATTTCAACTTTAACATCAAATAAAAACTTTGATGCTGTTTTAGAAGCTACTAAAAAAGTAATTAATAATCCTGATAAATATTTAACAAAAGAAAGATTTAATCTTGTTAAAGATTACTATAAAGTAAGAATGCAGAAAGATGAAATTTTAAGATATAAGAATGTTAATCAGTATATAAATCCAGAGGGTTGGTCTGTGTATGATATAATTGACACGGTTAAACTGAAGAAAGTTAGAGAAGTTTATGATAAATATTATGACTTTGATAAATTTTATATCTCTTCTGATAAGAAAGAATTTAAAAATAAAACTAAAAACAAATAAAATGAATACAAAAGCAAAAAAACCGGTAATGAAGGCAGAGCCTATTCAAGCTGAAAAGAAAACAACTACTAAAAAAGTAGCTAAAAAAGCAGAATCAATTGACTTGAATAAAGTGATTCATGCTAAAATGACAAACTTAGAAACTGCTTATATGGCAGCTGTAAGTGGTAAAATTAAATTCGGAGAAGTAAAATCTGTATTTAAAAAACTACACAAAGAAATTAAAGAGTCTAGAAAAAAATAATTAGACTTTTGGTAGAAATAAATTAAAGAATTATCTTTTGTCAAAAACTAATTCTTTAATTTTATCTTCTATGTTCTGATTATATTTTATTCTTAATAATTTAATATTATTATTTTTACAATATTCATTTTTTAATTTATCTATTTTTTGATTATGTTTTAATGATTTAAGGCCTCCAAAAAAATTAATTGGTTCAAAATGTTGAATTCCATCATATTCAATACAAGTATTGTGTTCTGGTAGATAAAAATCAAATCTAAGTTTATTTTTAAATTTAAAATCTGAGTAAGTTTTTTGTCTATAATATTTAATATTATTAGAGTCCAATATTTTAGATATGATAGTTTCCCCTTTACTAATATTTTCAAATCCACTTATATCGAAACCTTTGAGATGTGATGATGGTGATTGTTCATATACCATATTTTCTATTTTTATTTTAACATTTTTCTTATTATTCTCATATTTAACTAATGAATAATCATATTTATCACCATGTATTTTTTTAGCTTTTTTAATAAAATCATCAGTAGTTAATTTAATGTTATTATTTACACACAATGGACATCCATTTTTGGAATATATGTGATTACATGGTCTTTGTTCAAATATTCCATGAATTTTACAAATGATATTAACTTTATCATGCATGTTGTTATATTCAACTAATGAATAATCATATTTATCACCGTGTATCTCTATTGAATTTTTAATAAAATCATTTATCGGCTTTTTGATAATCTCTGACCTAATTTTAACTGAGCATTTTTGACATCCTTGTCTATTTTTATTTCTTATATGATTAGCTGGTGTTTTTTCAAAAATTCCATGAATTGGACAAATAATCTTAACCTTTGTTTTGGAATCTACATATTCTACTAAACTATAATCATATTTATTCATATAAATTCGGATAGATTTATCTATAAATTTTTCTTTCATAATATATATATTAAAAATTAAATACATAAATGTTGATACCATACCTAGGAAATAAAGAAAGATTTGTTAATTTTATAACACCATATATCTCAACAGATATTTCTACTTATGTAGAACCATTTTCTGGGATGTTTGGTGTTTTCTTTTGCTTAGATTTTACTAAGTTTAAGAATATTAACTTTATCTATAATGATAAGAACCATTTGAATTATTTACTATTCAAAAATCTTAGAAATGATAAGTTCATTGATCTTGTTAATGAAACTGAAGTTGACGAAGAATATTATAGAAATTGTCTAAAGAGTTTAATTATAGAAAAAGATGAAATGTTATTATCTCTTTATTGGTTAGTTGTTCTTTGTTGTTCATCTCCATATGAAATTGGTAAAAATTCTTGGATAAGCAAGAATGAGTTTGGAATATTCAAAATGAAGTATGGTGCTTATAAATATCATATTAATAAGATAACAGAAATTGAGAAATTGGATTATATAGATGTTATTAAGAAGTATGATTCAAAGGAAACTTTCTTTTATGTTGATCCGCCTTATATGAATAAGGAGAAGTATTATATCAATCATGATTTCACTCCGGATTCACATGTGGAGTTGGCTAAAGTTTTAAATAATATTCAAGGAAGATTCTTATTGAGTTATTTTTACTTTGATGGATTAAAAGAACTTTACCCTAATTGTAAAATTGAGAAAAAAATTACAATAATGGGAACAGAATACATAATTATGAATTATTAGTTTAATATATACATTATAAAAAAAATCATAATTATGAAATATATTAAATTATTTGAACAATACAACTTAATAAATGAGTCACTTGATATTAATAAAGCTAAAGAACTTTTAGCGGGATTAGCTACACAGTATAAGTTCAAGTTAATGGTTGATAAAAACTATACATTATCAAATGTGCAAAAAATCATAAAGGATAATGGATTAAAAGGAGTAACGGGTTGTATCTTCTTATGTGGATCTATGGTGAAGGGAGAAATGAATGGATGGACTGGTAAACCTAATGAAAAGTCTAGTTTAGAATTTGTTATAATATCACCAGATATGGGTATGTTAAAATCATTTTATAATACAGTTATGAAAAAGATAGAAAGCATTTATGATAAATCTGATCCAATGACTAAAGAAATAATTAATTCTATTCAAAGAGATAGAAAAGATAGAAATAATTTTACAAAGCTTGCAACAAATTTAGAAGGACTTGATAGGGCTCATAATGATAAAGGAAGTAATAAAGAAGAGGTTCAAAAAATGAGAGAAAAACAAGGTGGTCAATCTTACTATCGATCGATTGTAAATTTCTATTAAAATATAAAAAAATATAAATTATGAAACATATTAAATTATTTGAAAATTTCACAGAAAATTTATTGAAATCTATAAAAGGATTAGGATTAAATGATCAAGATGCTAAAACAAGATATGATAAATTTATTAAATATTTTGATGCTTTATTAGGTATAAAGAATAGAAAGATGAAACAAGGTGGAGGTGATGTATATCAAAATAAAAAAATCCAATGGTACTTAGGAGATCCAACAAATTCAGATCCTAATGAAATTCCTCGCCTAGGATACCTAACAACAGATGAAGAATATTATTTTAGTGATATTATACTTAAATGGATTCAAACTAACATAAAGTCAGAGATTAATGGTGAGCAAGCAACTCCATTGATAGTTAGTTATTTTAAAGAAAAAGAAATTGATGAAAAAGTAGCAGATGAGGTTCAACAATTTCAAAAAATATCTGCGGTTCATGTTAACGCATTTAAAAAAGAAGAAGTGAAAGAAAATTTAAGAATTAAAAGATTCAAATAAACAAAAACCCACTTTAGAGTGGGTTTTTTTATGTCTTATAAATTGCCTGGTTCATCTTCATTATTATAGATTTTAATTAAATCATCATAAACCTTCTGCATTCCAGTTGATGCTTTCTCTTTTATGTGATAAAAGAAAGCCATTCTATAATCAGATACCTTAAAATCAACATCACCTGGATCGACATAATAGATTAAACAATCTTCTTTTGTTGTGAATGGTATCATATTAGCTGGTGATACTTGCATAGAAGTACCAACAACAATACAAACATCAGCTTTATTAGCCACTCTTCTTGAATATTCAATATCTCCGGGATTCAACATTTCAGAGAACCAAACAATATGAGGTCTAAGCTGAGAACCTTTAGAACATTTATCACCAATATTGATATCACCGAAGCAATCAACTATAATACTTGGATCAACGGTTGAACGAGCTTTTTTTAATTCACCATGTAGATGTGTAATATTTGTAGAACCGGCTCTTTCGTGTAAGTCGGTCACATTTTGTGTAATAACTGTAACATCAAAATGTTTTTCTAAATCAACAATTATTTGATGTGCTAAATTTGGATTTACATCTTTCAACTGGGCACGTCTTTGATTATAAAAATCAAGAACCTTTGATCTATCTTTTTCCCACCCTTCTGGTGTGGCTACATCTTCTACCTTATAGTTGTACCAAAGACCACCTTTTAAGTCTCTAAATGTTTCAACCCCTGATTCTTTATCAACACCAGCCCCACTAAATACTAATATTTTCTTTCTCATTTAATTTATATGAAATTATACAACAAAGATAGGTAAAAATCTCAAGTTATACAATAGAAACTATTAATAAATTTATATATAGTAGAAACATTCTATTTAGTTAATGATAAATTTATCAACAAATATTTTAAATATTGATAGAAACAGAGTATCATCGAGAAATCTTGTTAGAAGGAAGGCTTCAGTTGATTATTCAAATATATCTGCTTCTCCTAGATTAATAAACTGGGTTGAGCCAGTTACTATTGCAGGATATGATAAAACTATTATTTACACTGAAATTGATAGTAATTTGAAAAAAGGTGATAGAGTTTTTATTATTAATGGAAACTATGATAGTGATTTATTAATTGATGTGGATAGATACAAAAGGGGTAGAGATGGTTATAAGATACTAGACATTGATAGATGTAAAATAACTCTTGATTTGGATTATACAGGAGATTTACCTTGGATAGAAGATGAATATGATAATTTTATTAAAGTTCACTATGTAAGAAGTCAAAGAGAATTTGACTATGTTAATGATCAATTTATAGCTAGAGATGTTTTTACAAATAGATTTGCTATTGGTCAAAATAATATCATATTTGTAGATAGTGCCTATAATGGTAAAATATCAGCATCCCTTTTAACAGATTTAGGTAATAATAATGGTGTAACTCAGTCTGGATTTTATATTAGAGACACAAGCTCACCAGCTAACTGGGTTGATATAACTACTGATTTTCTATCAAATAATTTAATATCTTATTTATCAACAAACTTTACTAATAATGGCAGGTTTATAGTATTAAGTGAAAACTTTACTTATGGTAGTATAGAATTTAGAGAAGATGATATTTATTTTTATAACACAACTACAAATACTTGGGAAATTGATCCACTATATATGAGACCATTTATTACTAAATCAAATTTTAGAAGAGGTAATTTCAAAGGAAAATGGAATAAAGGTATTTATGGATCATATGAGGAAAAAATAAACTGGGAAGGTGTCGATTCTGCTTGGAATAATGGTTCTGTGATAAACACAGATTGGAAATCAGGAACAATAAACTCTTTCTTTACACCAGAAAAAAGTTATTTTGCTGAGATTGATGAATTTGGTTTACCTGTTCAAAAAGATAATATAGTAAATAATAGGGGATTTGGATATAGTTATTTTATTAATACAGACTTTACTAAGTCTGTAATAAAGAATGGTAATTTTATACATTGTAATTTAGGATTAGCTAGTTCAACTTATTCAGTAGCTGATAAATACTATCAAAATTTATCAGTTGATTTATCAAATGAGATAGGTAAAGGTGACTTTACTTCTTGTGACTTTGAAAGTGCTTATGTTTATAATTCAGTTATTAAAAATAGTAGAACCAATAACTCATATTTTGATGGAGTAAAATCAATAAACTCATATTTTACAGATGCTGTTTTTTATAGATCAGATTATAACAGTGATAATATTATTAAAATACAAGCATATGATGAGTGGAACGCATATTTGAATGACAACGACACTGTTGGTGTAAAATATAAAATATATAAATTTTATATTTCTGAGTCAGACTTTTCTAGAATGAAGAGTTTAGATAAGTTTTTTATAAAAGGACTTAAAGTTAATTCTCAAGATTACGTGACAAAACAATATAATAAAATATTAAACTTCTTTGATAGAGGATTTATTTTAGACTCATATTCAGACTATGAAGATATTAAAGTAACCTCAGGTTTTACAAAAAAATCAATTGATTTCACATGTAAACTTTCTAGTAAGGCTGAGAATAATTATAAATTAAATTCTTATTATATATCACCAAGTACTTATTATACTGGTACTTACTCATTAAATAATGTTCAATTACCGTCTATTGATGTTATAGTAAGATTAGAACCTTATCTATCATATACTGGTGGATTTTTTATGGATAATAATTATAATTATTCCTTTCAATTTATTGGAGGCACATTAAGTACGGCATATCTTGGTAATAATATAGATATATCTGATGCTTATATAGTAGATTCTTATTTCAATAGTGGTCTATTTGAAAGTTCTAATTGGAATAGTGGAGATTTATATAATTATAATCAAGATACTCTAATTGATGGTACTCCGGATGATGGTACATATACAATATCAACAGCATCATCTACTCAATTAACAATGGCATTTCCTCTAAACTCATCAAGATTAAAAGATGAGTATTATAAAGCGGGAGATGTAGTTTATCTTAATGCTATTGATTATAATAATGGTAGTAGTGTTACTAGACTAACAAATACATGGAAAATTGATACTATTTTCCCATTTAGAATAAGTGAATATTTAGTAGGAACAACATCTACAATTGTTACATCTTTAACAGGAAGTGGTGTATTTTTAACATCACCAGATGGATTAACAAGTAGTATAACCGCAACAAACAGATATAATTATTTACATAAAGTTAGAATTAATAATTCAAAAATTAAAAACGGTATAATTAGAAGAGCTTTTATATCTAATTCTACAATATATTCAGTAACATTTGATAACTCTGATTATTTATTTAATGATAAAGTTAAATTAAAAAGTCTTGTTATAATGGATTCTATTTTTTCAAAAAATGGAAATATTATAAACTCTGGTCTAATTTCTACTAGTTATATAAACAGTGGAAGTGATACATGGGTTAATGGTATATTCTGGAGATCTTTATGGGAAGGTGTTAGTTTTAATAATGGAACATTTGTTCAATCTAATTGGAAAAAGGGTGTATTTAATAATGGTATTTTCTATCTAAATAAAACATCTATTTTCAATAATCAATTTTTTGAAAATCTAGAATCTAGTTACTATAAGAGCTCTGTGAATAACACAATTAATAGTCTTAATGATAGATTTACTTGGGAAGATGGAACATTTATTAATGGTCACTTTTTTGATTCTGTTTGGGAACGAGGTATATTTAAAAATGGTAAGATTTATAAATCAACTTGGACAGATGGTACATTCGTTAATGGTATTTTTGGTAATGATGAATTTAATGTTACTGATAATAACTTTTATGGTGGTACATTTAGTAATGGTGTTGTTATAAATTCAAATTTCTACTCTGGAGGAACTTACTCAACTGGATTTACTGGAATAAATTGGAAAAATGGTATTTTTCAATCTGGTGTTTTTGGAAATAATGTAAATGATACTCAAGCAACTGCTACTTGGTATAATGGTACTTTTAATAGTGGTAACTTTACGAATACAGCTGTTTGGAAAAATGGCACATTCAATAGTGGTAAATTTACATCTTATTATGGAGCAACATATACCATATCAAATACACAATCCGAATACACTTGGCAAAATGGTGTATTTAATGATGGTGAGTTTGGAACTGCCGATGGATTAACAAATTCAACTTGGTGGAATGGTGAAATGTATGGTGGTATATTCAAAGGAAAAGTTTGGAATAATGGGATATTATCATCTGGTGAGTTTCAGGGTAGTTCTACTTGGTCATCTGTTGGTCCGGTTACTGGTACATCATCTGAAACATATAAATCAAATTCTATATCATTTGTTGATTCCTTTAGTTACTCATATTATGGCTTATGGAGAGATGGTTTTGTAACAGAAACAAAAGATAAATTTATTAAGGATAAAGAATTCTCAACAATTATTGAAAGAAGTTCAAATAATACAGAATTTACTGAATTAGTTAATAGAAAAAAATCAACTATGAAAAATGTTTTATGGCTATCAGGTACTTTTAGTCATAGAAGTGGTCAAATGGATAACTGTGTTTGGTTAGATGGTACATTTGAACAAGGAACATTTAATAATGGATCTTTTAACCCCTATGTTAGAAGATTAGATTCTTCAAATCAATTTGGACTTACAAACTCTTTTAACTTAAATGATGATACTTGTGTTTGGAAAAATGGAATATTTAGTGGTGGTGATTTTAACATATCTAAATGGAATGATGGTTTATTTACATTAGGCACAGCTACTGGTATGATATGGCAGAATGGTACTTGTAATTATATGAATGCGTTTAATATATTTTGGGAAAATGGATTATGGAGAAATGGTAACTGGTATGGATCATCTTTTGAATTTGATGGTTCAGTAAGAGATGATTATACACTACAAATATTATCCAGAGGAATGTCTTGGAGTGGAACATCAGATTGCCACATTTGGAATATGTTTGATGATAGTACTTTTGCTCAACCGATAGTATACGGGAATTTGTCTCCTGCTAGTGAACCAGTAGGAGGAAATCCAACAATTCTGGCTTCACCAACAATCACTACAACAACGGCTTCTCCTCCACCACCGGGGCCCCCACCACCGCTA
>Ga0114977_10000921_pt1 | contig 19504 bp, 13 predicted proteins | sample S_130805_MF_Meta_FD_87026 | JGI IMG/M metagenome (GOLD analysis project Ga0114977, IMG submission 87026) | Freshwater microbial communities from Lake Simoncouche, Canada to study carbon cycling - S_130805_MF_MetaG | ecosystem: Environmental > Aquatic > Freshwater > Lake | place: Lake...
GGCGCAATCCCTCAATGGGGCTACAGCGAATCGGTTTTGATCGACGGGGATCGCTTGCTCTGCACCCCAGGCGGCGAGAAATTCATCGTCGGTCTCGATAAGAAGACCGGTGAAGAAAAGTATGTCTCGAAGGGTTTTAGCGACGTAGCTCAATACGTCTCGATCATGAAGACCACAGTAGGAAACGTACCGATTTACATCACCGCCACCAAGTCTGGCTTAGTAGCTTTCAATGCCGAAAATGGCGAACATCAATTCACTAACCCGACGACCGGCAACAAGACAGCCGTGATCCCGACCCCGATCATCGCTGGGAACGAAGTCTATCACTCGTCGGCCTACAAAGCTGGCAACTCCTTGATCGAACTCTCCAGCGCAGCCGGTAAAGTTTCGATGAAAGAGCGATATCACTTCGACAAAGAATCGATGGAAAACCACCACGGTGGCTACATCCTTCACGAAGGAACCATCTATGGGTTTACCAATGCCCTGCGGGGAACTTGGATGGCCCAAGACTTGAAGTCCGGTGAAGTCCTCTGGAGTCATAAAGCAGGCAACTCGCGATCTGGTTCGATCGCAATGGCTGACGGGTTGCTCTATTGCTATGACGATTCCGAAGGGGTGTGCTATCTGGCCCAACCATCCCGCGAAGGCTGGAAAGAACTCGGCGTTGTGAAGCTTCCTGCACAAACCGGCACAGACCGAGGACGAGGGGCGATTTGGGCTCACCCTGTAATCGCTGACCAAAAGCTTTTCATTCGCGATCAAGAACTGATTTACGCTTTCGATATCGCGCGATAACCAGCTCGCCGATCTATTGAAACTGGTCTCTTGAAAATCATCTTTTGAAATGACTGAACCAAAGGAATTTCACATTCCTTTGGTTACAAGGTTTGCGATAGACCTGACTCTTAATCGCTCTAAGTCTATGGCACAGCCCTTCTTCTTGGCCCTGTAGCACCAATCCTTCTCAATGGTAAAACCGTCCAACCGAGAACCGGTTGCTCGATAACAAGAACGCCCACCCAAGCCTTTTGCAATGAATTAACTGAGGATGCCCAATGCCGTTATCCACAAGTGACATTGTTGTAGGGACCGCGAAGTCCTTCTTAAAGATTCTAATCGCAATTAACCAGCAATCTCGTATGCACCGACCGCTTGTCGGTACTATCGCACCCATCCTTTTTCTATGCGGTTGCGTGTGGAGTTCTTCAGCAAGCTTTGCAGACGAATCCCCAAAGTGGTTTGTTGGTGTTGCGAAAACTGACATCACCCCCGAGGAACCCGTACGCTTAAGCGGCTACGCATCGCGCACGACCCCTGCTACAGAAAGCGAAGACCGCTTATTTGCTCGTGCCTTGATTTTGACCCCCACCCTGCAATCGAACGCTGCGCATTCGAAAACAGCGCAACCGAACACTGCGCAATCGGCCGGCGGTTCAAACGGTACCGAAACCTCGGCATCAGATCAGACATCGCCGACCGTGGAAAAACCGAATACAAAAGAAGCATTGGTCATCGTTTCCATCGATGCGATCGGAATCACTTCGGTGATGACCGAAAACATCTTGAAGCGTGTGTTGCCCAAGCTCGATATTCCTCGCTCCCGAATTGTGTTTTGTACAACGCACTCGCACACCGCACCTCATCTCGATGGCTTGATCCCGAATCTCTTCGGCGTACCGTTTCCCGAAGCGGAACAGCAAGCCATGTTGCGAACGACTCAAATGACGGTCGATCGTATCGGCGACGCGATCTTACAAGCTTTCGAGAATCAAAAGCTTGGCAAAGTGCATTACGGTTTGGGTCGAGCCGAGTTTGCAATCAACCGTCGGATGTTAAAAGAAAACCAATGGGTAGGGATCGGAACCGTAGATGACGGCCCGGTCGATCGAAACGTTAAAGTTCTCAAAGTTAGCGACGCTGCCGACAACTTGATTGCCGTGACGTATCAGTATGCTTGCCACAGTACATCAATCTCTCCCGATGCAAATCGGATCAGCGCTGACTGGGGGGGAATCGCGGCTGGAATTATCGAACAGAATCACCCCGATTGCATCGCGTTGCCCATCATCGGATGCGGTGCCGATGCGAATCCAAATCCGAGAGGAACCATCGAACTCTCCCGCCAACACGGGGCGGAAATGGCCAAGTCCGTGCAAGCCGTCATCGCTGGGGAGCTTAAACCTTTACCTGCTCCTACGAACGCTGCTTTTACCCTCGTTGCTTTGGCTTCTACCGATCGACCTAGCCGAGAGAAATTGGAAACGATGCAGCAAAGCCCATCCGTGCACGAACGCAACTTTGCTAACAAGTGGCTCGAAGTCCTCTCAAGAAAAGATCGCATCCCAGAAACCTATCCCGCACCTGTGCATCTTTGGACTTTTGGACAAGACCTTGGGTGGGTATTCATGGGAGGAGAAGTCGTAGTCGACTACCAAATCCGACTCGAAAAGGAATTGAGTCAATTTCAAAACGTTTGGGTTGCGGCCTATGTCGACGACGTCTTTGCATATGTTGCCAGTGAACGAGTTCGATTCGAGGGGGGATATGAAGTCGACGGCTCGATGCTGTATTACGGTCAACCAGGTCCATGGGATACGGGGACGGAAAATCAAATCGTCGATCGAGTGCTTCAACTTACCAAACAGAAACTCCTCGCTGATCAACCTCGCTCAACCAAAGAATCGCTAGAGAGTATCGAAGTCCCTGAAGGTTGGACGATCGAATTGGTTGCGAGTGAACCACTAATTTCTGACCCTGTAGGCGTCTCATTTGGAGCGGATGGGAAAGTCTGGGTCGTCGAAATGTCCGACTATCCTCTCGGGGGTAAATCAGGATCGATCAAGACACTCGCCGACACCGACGGCGATGGCGTGATGGATCAATCGACGACCTTTCTCGACGGCTTGCAGTATCCAGCAGGTGTATACGCTTGGCGTGACGGTTGCATCGTCGCTTGCGCACCGAACATTTTCTTCGCGCGTGACATCGATGGTGATGGCAAATGCGATGAGAGGGTTGAACTCTTAACTGGCTTTCCAGAAGGTAATCCGCAGCACCGCGTCCATGGCTTTACCTACGGGATGGATCATCGATTGCACTTCGGCCCAGGTGGCGGTGCAGAACAGATTACCCTTACCGGACGCGGATTGCTTAACCATCTCCCCACAAACGCGACACCCGACGCATCGTCCGTGAAACCTGAATCGACGATGCGTATCAGCGGTTCGGATTTGAGTCTCGATCCTGACCGAGGAGAATTACAACTTGAAACGGGGGTGACTCAATTCATTCGCACCACCGATGAACTTGGCAATTGGTTTGGTAACGAAAATAGCTTGCCGATGTTCCATTATGTCTTTCCGCATTCATGGATGGCGCAATCAGGTTACTTCCCTCCCAAAAGATATCAGTTGATGACCGACCCGCCGAGCATTCCGCCGGTTTTTCCTCTGAGTCAACAAGCTGATCGCTTTAACGACTTATACGCCATCAATCGCTTTACATCAGCTTGTAGTACCATCATCAATCGTGGGGCAGGGCAGGGGGAAGGGATGCGAGGATTCGCATTGGTCTGTGAACCGGTCCATAATTTGGTCACAAGATATGAAGTTTCACCGCTCGGTTTGACCTGGACAGTTCGACGGATTGCCGAGGATGCCAAAACCGAATTCATTCGCAGCAGTGATCCTTGGTTTCGTCCTGTTCGAATTGAAAATGCTCCAGACGGAACGCTTTGGGTTGTCGACATGTACCGCTATGTCATCGAACACCCCGAGTGGATTCCCGAAGAATGGCAACGCCGAATCAATCTGCGTGCGGGAGAGGATCGAGGTAGGATCTACCGAATTCGCCGCACCGATTTTACTCCACTACCGATCAGCGATTTTAGCAAGCTGTCGCAACAAGCATTAATCCAAGAGCTCATTGGTCCAAATTCGGCCCGCGCAGATCTTGCACAACAGTTGCTCATCGCACACTGGCAAGAAAACAAGTTGCAACCAGAAGCTTTCGAAAAACTTCAAAAGCTCTTGTTTGAAACCACCGAGGTCAGGTCACAAATTCGAATCGGCCATATGCTCCTGCGGATCAAAGGCATCCCCGTCGAGAAACTCAACACATCTGCCAAAGGCCTTTTGCCCGCCACACAAAAACTGCTGATGGACCAATGGCATCACATCCAACCGATGCTTGAGCAAAACAGCAGCGACGAATTCCGAGAAAGATTCCTTTCCCAAGTAGATTCAAAATCCCTTATGGATTCGCCTGCGATGGCACTTTCTTATGCGGTTCTCGCAAGCCAATCCGGTGAAAGATTCTCCCCTACGATTGCCAAAGTGCTTGTTGCACATGCGAAGTATTCGTGGCTAATACAAGGGACTCACTTTCTTGCTCCCGGTTCGATCGATGGTGTACTTCGACAAACATTATCCAGCGAACAAGAGGCGAAGTACGTTCGACGAATCATCGAGGCATTGGTGCAACGTTGCAGCCCTGAGCTGAAATCCGAGCTACTGCAATCCATCGCAGCAGAAGAACCATCCGATCCTTCAAATCCCACGCGACCGACTTGGCACTATCTACTTGCCAAGCAGTTTTCAACTGCCGATAGCACCGGCCTAGACAACGATGCGATCGATCGATTGCTTAATGCCTCAAGAGCCCAATGGGATCAGTATGTAAACAATCCTGAGGTAGCGAACACCGCCACCCTTGCTGCATCTATGGATCTACTATTTTCTCGCATGGGAAGAAGCTGGACTGACGACCATCAAAGATTTTTCTCCGCGTTGAACATTGGACAAGCAGGTCCGCTTGATGCAGAACTGACTCGAAGTTTATGGCGATCCGCAAACGATGCAGAGATCAAGATCCTCGATGGATGGTCCAAGCTCTCAGCGGAGAGCCGACGAGTTGCTTTGAACTTGTCGACCAACAATCAAGGATCCTTCGAAGAACTCTTGAAACGCATCGAATCGGGTAAGATTCCGATCGAAGACATCGATGCATCGACATTACAACAACTCAGGGATTCTAACTTCTTGGGAATGGATGATCTCAAGCGACAGCTTTTCGGCGATCCGCCGGGTGCGGACCGACCCGAAATCGTTCGGAACGCATTAAAACGCTGGCCAGCGAAAACAGATCCAAGCGTTGGGCAGTCGGCTTACGCAAAACATTGCGCCGCTTGTCACGATCCAAGACCCCAAGGAGAGCAAACGATAGAGGCGCTCGGCCCGAACCTACGGGGACTAAGCCACTGGACCAACGAAGCCTGGATGACAGCGATTCTTGATCCGAGTCGCTCCGTGGAAGAAAAGTACTGGGTATTTCAAGCCAACACGGTCGATGGAGAGTCGCTTGTCGGTCTCAAGATTCAAGAGGACGATCGAACCATAGAGTGGGTTGATGCGACTGGAAAAATTAGCCGCATCGAAAAAAGCGTCTTGAGTGAATATCGGGTTTCGCAGCGGTCTCTCATGCCCGAAGGCTTCGAACAACTTCTGACTCCAGAGGAACTCGCCGCCATCGTAAGTTTCCTTCGCAGCGAATCGCAGGATCGAAGATAGTTTATTCTGGCACGCTCTCCCCGTGCTTGCCCCAACTTTCCCACTTGTCTCTCCGATCCTCCCCGCACTCTTCCCCCTCTCTGTGCCTCTGTGCCTCTGTGTTTCCAATCCTCCCCCCTCCGAACCTCTACTCCCCCTTCTTTGTCGGCGGCCAAGGGACAACGTTGTTACGATCCGCATAAGCACGGTACTGCTTTCGTAGTTGCTCAACCCGTTCAGGATATTTCTCAGCGAGGTTATTCGCTTCGATGCGATCGACAGAAAGGTCATAAAGCTCCCAAGGTTTCGCATGTTTTGCGACTAGTTTCCAATCACCGACTCGAACCGCACGATTCCCTTCATGTTCCCAATACAAGCCCTCTCGCTCGATTGGTGAATCGTTGAAAGCGGGGATCAGCGAGCGACCTTCCAAGGGAGTTGCGTCGGCTGGATATGTTGCTTGAGCTACGTCAAGCAACGTAGCTGCGATATCGATAAGGTGTCCAGGTTGCGATCGCCATTGCCCTGGCGTTTTAATTCCTTGAGGCCAATGCACGACCAACGGAGTACTGATTCCGCCTTCTTGAACCCAGTGTTTGTATTCCCGAAAAGGGGTATTCGAGACGTTTGCCCAGTTCTCACCATATGCAACGTATGTATCAGCAGGTCCTGGAACAACGTTTGGGCCCATCCGTACCGGATAACCGTCCCGGGTTTGACTTGGAACACTGCCAGCGGCAGCAAAATCGGTCGGAGCCATCGGGGGTAGCGTCGGAGTGTCTGGTCTAGCGATATTGGGATGGTTTTTATTTCCCTGCCTACCCATTCCTTCCGCGCATCCTCCGTTGTCTTGCATGTAGAAGATCAGCGTATTTTCCAGTTTCCCCTGCTCCTCAAGCTCACCGATGATTCGTCCGATCCCTTGATCCATCCGATCGATCATCGCAGCATAGACTTCCATGCAAGCTGCTTCCCAGGCTTTGTTATCGATCGAATCCCATTTGCCGATGCCATCAGGCAACGCGAGCTCGTTTGGTAGGAGTCCGATCGATTTCGCTTTTTCGAATCGAGCCTTGCGTATCGCTTCATATCCGCTGTCATATTTACCTCGATACCTTGCTATATCCTCGGGCAGGGCATGCATAGGCCAGTGCGCGGCGGTATAGGCAACGTAGAGAAAAAAAGGTTGATCCGCGGATTCATGGAGATGATCCCTAAGGAATCTCACAGCGTGATCTGAGATCGCGTCGGTGTAGTAATAAGTTTGCGGTTGATACAGCGGATCGGCATACGCCGATAGCATCGTGTTATCTCGGACCAGCGAGGATGGGTCGAAGAAACTTCCCGCGCCATGAATGGTGCCGTAGAATCGATCAAAACCACGTTGCAGTGGCCACTGCTCCTTCGGAGCGTTGGGGCCTGCATGACGGGTAACATGCCATTTGCCGACCCCGTAGCTACGGTAACCCGAAGGACGGAGCATTTCGGGAATCGTTCGACATGAATCGTTTAGATTGCCTCGATACCCTGGCAATCCCCGATCCTCCATCATGTGCCCAATCCCAGCTTGATGAGGATAGAGTCCGGTCAACAAGCTTGCGCGCGTCGGGCAGCATCTAGCTGTGTTATAGAACTGACGAAATCTCAAGCCATTGTTTGCTAGGCGATCGAGATTCTCTGTTCGGATCTCACCACCGTAGCAACCGATATCGGAGATCCCCATGTCGTCGCTCAAGATGACCACAAAGTTGGTCTTCGGAGCAGGTACCGCAGCATTGCTTACGACAAACATCGAGCTTGCGATGCACCCGATGCCAAACATCGCCAGCCGAGCAATACGAACGCCCCGAACTTGAGAAATCGCTTTACTCATGACCAAAGAAAATAGCATCGACATTGCCTCTTAAAAGTTGAGTGCCTAGTTCTACGGCAAAGGTCTCGCTGAGTCCGCGTTCACAAACGATCGACTCGGCTAAAACGTTAGCCAAAATACGTTTAAACATACGGTACTTCGGCAAGATGAACTCAAGCTTGTACGCATCGCTGTAATAACCAATGATTTTGTTTCGAGGGATCGCATCGATACGAGCGCGCAAGTCGTGACGAATGAAAGTAGGCGTATTGCTATACCACCAATGTCCATTGGCAATCACATTGGGGAAAATCCAAGCGTAGTCGACAAGTTCTTGGTTGCTGACGGAAGCTAGCACCGAGATTGGGAATCGAACCGTTGGAAAGCTATTGAACAAATCAGCGTACTGGATCATCGACCATCGCGAATCGTACAAATCCTGGCCTTGGTAAACCCCTGTTGGATATACCTTGCGATTCACCCCGATCATAAGATCGAATGGGAGATTCGTATCTTGGCAAAATTCAGCAAGTCTCCAAAACACCCAATAGGCAATCGTGTCGCGATCCGTTTGATTCGCTTGACCAGCTAACACGCGTTGCAAAGACGCCTCCGCAGCCGCATCGACGACGGGAACTTCTCGAGGGGTGAACCATGGAGGTAGCGAAATCGCACATGCTCGAACTTGGTATTTGACAAAGTGCGCGAAGAGCGTGCCGATTGCATGTCGCAGCTCCGAAAGCTTCGTCACTTCAAATCCCGTCGCTTTCGCCAATCGCTCCCGCGTTTGCGGCAAAGAAAGATGAAATACAAGATCATCCGTGCGTAAGCAGGGGACATACCGATAGGTATCGAAGTCATCGAGAGGGTCATCGAAATCGTTCGTCAAAAAGATTCGCTCAACCTTGCTCTTGCGAAGAACTTCGTCCTCCCAAGTCGGCTCATTCATCTTGGTTGCTGCTAAATCATATACCGTTTCCCAATTCGAACGATCGATGGTATCCCCTTCGAACCCGAATAACTCCCTGGCCAATTCGACGAACCAAGACCACTGCACCGAATGATTGATGTGATGCAGATATTCAAACAATCTAGAAACCTTTTCCTTGGGACTGATCCCCGGCTCTTCGATCCTCTCACGCGGCATCCCTGCTGAATGGGCCAATTCCGTGTAATAGTGATACCCAAGCAAATCCGCGATGGATTCAGACGCGGGTGAACGCGGGTTGATGTGCGAGTGCGGATCGACGAGAGGAACCGAATCGAGTGCTTCAAAGATTGTTTTTGAAAGTGACATGATTGGGAAGTTGAGAGTTAAGTGTGGAGAGTGGACCGTTGAAAGTTGATAGTTCAGAGCGAAGAAGTGAAGACGTAAAGGGCAGAAGTTGGTAGGGTATTGGGAATACAACGATGCGGACCAGTAGTGGTCGCGACGGGGATTCTAGCCGCCGGAGACCGGGGGGATCAAATCCACTATTGGGTCGTTTTTGGCAGAAGCGATCGGAGAATGGTTCTCATTGCGATTTTCATCGGAGGTAAGCTCTGTGCTACATGGCAAGATCGCTTCATCGGCAAGAAACTGCAATTCGCTCGCAACGCGGCTTGCCATTACCAACCCCCCAATTTTAGGATGTTCGTCCGCAAATCGGCGTTTTAGGTCCAGGGCGCTACAAGGTACTGGCACTTCGATGAACACCACGGATTCTCCCAATCCTTCTCGCAATCCGGCGAACAATCGCACGGCATATCGGCCAGTGTTTTGACCGATCAACTGATCGGCAGAAGGAGTGGGTTTCGTACTCATTGAGGATTATCGTTCGTGGAAACTTTCGCGACATGAATTTGCTATAATCATAACCCAATATGAGGCAGTCGGTCACCCGTGACTCCCATCGTTTATTCCCCATCGAATTTAGAAATGATGAGCAAGGTATTTGTAACAAGACAGATCCCGCAACCGGGACTTGAGCGTCTGAAGGAACATGTTGAGGTAGAAGTGTGGCCGGACCAAGATCCACCACCTCGGAGCGTGCTGCTCGAACGCATCGCTGGATGTTCGGGAGTGCTGACGATGCTCAGCGACCGAGTGGATGATGAGTTCCTCGATGCAGCTGGACCGAATCTGCGAGGAGTAGCGAATTTCGCGGTCGGATACAACAACATTGATGTCGCGGCAGCCAAAGCGCGAGGCGTCCATGTGGGAAATACGCCTGGTGTATTGACGAATGCTACAGCAGACATCGCCATCGGATTGATCCTTGCAGCAGGTCGCTGTTTCCGACCAGCGATCCACAACGTCGAAAAACACCAGTGGAGAAACTGGGAACCGATGATGTTCCTAGGACAAGAATTCGAAGGAAAGACACTTGGGATTATCGGCATGGGACGCATTGGGCTCATGGTCGCCAAGCGGATGCGCGGGGGCTGGGGAATGCGGATTCTCTACACTTCGCGTTCTGCGAAACTACAAGCTGGCCGAGACTTAGACGCCTCTCACGTACAGCTCGATGAACTGCTCGCCTCGAGCGACGTTATCAGTCTGCATTGTCCATTGACGGAACAAACGCGGAATCTGATTGGAGAGAAAGAACTTGCGAAAATGAAACCCAATGCCGTTTTGGTCAACACCGCTCGCGGTGAGGTCATCGATCAAATGGCACTTGCCAATGCGCTTGCCAACGGTCAGCTTTTCGCCGCCGGTCTAGATGTCACGACCCCCGAACCTATCGCGGCCGACCACCCTCTACGCGACCTACCGAATTGCTTGATCCTGCCACATATCGGATCGGCGACTTGGCAAGCTCGCAATCAGATGTCGATGATGGCCGCTGTCAATTTGCTCGCAGCGATGAAAGGCACCCCGATGCCATTCGCCGTCTCCCAAGCTTAGCCCCTTGTAAATGAGTTAACATCGAATCTATGCTGCTCCCGAATCCATTCCGATTACTGCACAACTTGTTACCGCACAGCTTGTTACCGGTGTACATGTTGAATCGGTCGTCGTTGGTTGTCGCAAGCATGGCTGCGGTGTGTATTGGGCTCGCAAGCTGGGGTGCTGTATTGCACTCCAGTCAACCACCTGCCAGCGGACTACCGGCAAACGAACTACCAGTCAGCGAACTACCACCTTCCAAAATCCCATCGAGTCCAGTGCAGGAAAAGTCACCCAATGGCGGATCGTCGACGATTCAAGATGATCCGTTGTTTCAGGAAATCAAAAACCGCGCAGGGAGCTTGCCAAGCCTAATAGATGGAAAAGATGCGACAGGTGGATCAATTTCCCCAAGCGAACCTCGCAGTACCATTCGATCGAAGAAATCCAAGCAACGCGTTTACCGAGCTGCTGAAGCGATGCTTCGATCTGCTCGCTTGCTCGAAGCGGAAACCAAGCAAGGCGCAACCGAAGCAAACGCGGCTCGCCGCGATGAACTTCAACAAGTCGTCGCGAGGCTGCGCGAGGACGCCCGGCGTGTTCTTCAAGCAATCCCAAGCGACACGCCCTAACTTCGCACACGCCACTTCAGCCTAAGAAGACTTGATGGAATCCTCCTCGTAGTTATACTCACCCCTACGCCTAAATGCAGCCGTGAATACACGGGTCTGTACCCCCGCCTCTACCGTCTTGCTAAGTTTACCTGCAACCTCTCAAGGTTGATTTCTATGGTGAATCAGGTGATCGAGAGAGCTTGCCGGGCCATTACGAAACTTTGCCCAGCGAATGAGAACCAAGAGCCTCAATGATCTTCAACGTATTGAACCGGAGTTGCTCGAATCGATTCAGGAGCAAGTCCGGGAGTTGATCCAAGCTGGCTGGTTTGTTCTTGGAAAACATGTGCAAGAATTTGAAGGGCAGTTCGCTTCATATATTGGCGTTTTGAAATGCATTGGTGTCGCAAATGGCACAGATGCCTTAGAGATTTCACTTCGAGCACTTGGAATGTCCGGTACAAATCGAGTGGCCACGGTATCGAACGCCGGTTTTTACTCGAGTACAGCAATCCTCGCTTGTGGTGCTTCTCCATGCTTCATAGACGTTGAGATCGATACCGGAACGATGTCCGTAAATCACCTTGCGGAGTCGTTCGGAAATCAAAAGATAGATGCTGTGATTCTCACGCATCTCTACGGTAGATTAGCAAACATTCGAGAGATACGACAACTTTGTGATAAGCAACAGGTTCCTTTGATCGAAGACTGTGCCCAAGGACATGGCGCTACTCTCGACAATCAAAGGGCGGGGAGTTTTGGCGACCTTTCATGCTTTAGTTTCTATCCAACGAAGAACCTCGGAGCGATGGGGGATGGGGGAGCGATTTGTACCAACAATGAAAAGCTCGCTACTCGTATTCGCTCGATACGTCAGTACGGTTGGCAGCCGAAGTACCATGTCAATGAAGTAGGTGGAAGGAACTCAAGGCTTGATGAGATACAAGCGTGTATTCTCAAACTCAAACTTCCGTATCTAGACGAGTGGAATCGCAAGCGACGCTACGTCGCCCAACGCTTAAACGAAGGCATTGTGAACACAAAAATCAAGCGGAAGCCCACGGTAGACGGCGAAGCATACGTAGCGCATCTCTACGTCCTTCAGGTCGATGACCGAGCTTCGCTTATTGAGCATCTCAAAGCCCATGCGATTCCACATGATGTTCATTATCCGGTTCCCGATTATCGGCAACCGGTACTGTTGAACACCCATCGTCATCTTGGAGGTTTGCTTCTGCATAACACAGAAGAATTAAGTCGATCCGTGATCACGCTACCTTGCTTCCCATCGATGACGGACCTGGAGATCGATACCATTATTGCGACCGTCAATGGATGGAAGTGAAAATGCGAACCCTAATCATTCCAGTATACAAAAACATCGAAAATCTACCGGATCTTCTCGAAGCACTTGCACATCTTTATCGTAGTCTAAACAACTCGTTGCAAATCACCTTTGTGGTAGACGCCAGCCCAGATGATTGCGAGTCGTACCTACTAACGCATTTGCCTTCGAAACACTTCTCATCGCTTGTCATCCGGCACTCGCGAAACTGTGGATCCTTCGCGGCGATTCGTACCGGGTTGGAACAAAGCACCGGGGACTTCTTCGCAGTGATGTCAGCAGACTTGCAAGACCCCCCAGAACTAGTCAAACAGATTTTCGAATCTTTGGAAAGCGGCGAAGCTGACATCGTCTTGGGCAGTCGTGATTCGCGCATGGATCCCTTTGTATCCAAACTGTTCTCAAATACTTACTGGGCGATTTACCGCAAATGGCTATTCCCTGAGATCCCGAGAGGAGGTGTAGACATATTCGGTTGCACTCAACAAGTGAAATCCGAACTTGTTCGCTTCAGAGAAACCAAGTCGAGTTTGATTGGACAATTGATGTGGGTTGGATACCGTCGTAAATTCATCGGTTACCAACGAGCGAAACGAAAACATGGCGTCTCGGCTTGGACCTTTAAAAAGAAACTCGACTATTTCCTCGATAGCATCTTTGCATTTTCCGATCTGCCAATTCGCTTCCTGCTCCTTGCTGGATTCTTGGGTGTACTACTCTCCGCCTTGATCACTCTCATCACTGTGGTTTGTTTGCTTTTTGGAATAACCACGTACAATCCATCGATGGCTATCCTTCTCGCCGTTAGCTTTTTCGGTTCATCGAATCTGCTTGGACTTGGAATAGTCGGAACATATGTGCAGCGAGCTTACGAGAACTCCAAGGGCCGACCATTGTCGATCGTAGCGAATCGAGTCGAGATATCCCCGCCGAACATAACGAATATCAGTCAATAGAAGGTTTTCAGAACAGCGAAATTTATGGGTTACTTTGCTCACGAAAAGGCGATTTGCGAATCGGAAAACATCGGAGACGATACTCGAATTTGGGCGTTTGCGCATGTCTTGCCAGGTGCGAAAATTGGGAAGAACTGCAATCTATATGATGGTGTATTCGTAGAGAACGAGGTCATCATCGGTGATGATTGCACGATTAAGTGCGGGGTACAACTCTGGGACGGAGTTCATCTGGAGGAACGAGTATTCATCGGACCGAATGTTTCGTTCACCAACGACCCGTTTCCGAGAAGCAAAGAAAAGCCCACTGCTTTTTCAAAGACAGTTGTAAAACGAGGGGCATCCATCGGCGCAAATGCAACGATCCTCCCCGGAATTGTACTAGGAGAAAACAGCATGATCGGTGCAGGATCCGTGGTCAACGTTTCGGTTCCTGCGAACGCGGTTGTTGCTGGAAATCCTTGTCGGATCGTGCGATTTGCTGAAACGCAACTCCATGACAACATTTTGATGAAACCCTGGCAAGACAAACCCTCAATTCCGTTAACGGAAGAGTTGGATGCTTACTTGTATCGGTTTAAAAACTTCACAGACCAGCGCGGTTCGCTGACCGTCGTCGACTTGGATTTGTCACTGCCGTTTCTCCCGAGGCGAATTTTCACCATCCAGGACGTACCCGAGAATCACTTCCGAGGAAATCACGCACACAAACAATGTCATCAACTCTTGATTTGCTTGAATGGGAGTTGCCGCATCATGGTTGACGATGGAAAAACAAGAGCAGACGTCCTGCTGGATTCGTGTACCGTGGGATTGCATGTGCCTCCTATGACTTGGGGCGTTCAATACAATTTCAGTCTCGATGCAGTGTTGCAAGTTTTAGCATCAGACCCTTACGATGCAGAAGACTACATCGGCTGCTACAGCGACTTCCTCGCAGGTGTCCGAGGCGCAAGTAACACCAAGGTTTAACCCTGCATACGCATGAATCGATAAAGCGAAGCTACCTGATTTCAAGTTTTGCAGTTGGGACAACAACGGGTAACGTGCTTTTTCCTTCGAGCAATTCGCCTCGATACCTCCAAACATAAATTGACCGTTCGCGGCGTCCCATGCGCAGAACCTGAACCCCGACCTGCTCGTAATCTTGAGGGTTCGCTACCAACGCTTGGTGACACAAATGCACTTCCTGCTCTTGAATCGTCCCGTCATCGTCGATCAATGGTCCTTCGGTAACGACAAACTTGACCCGACCTTGGCTTAGAGCTTCGTAAACATCTTGATGGGTTTTAGCAAGGATAGTCGTCTTTGCACCAGAGTACTTTGGATTTCTAATCGCAAGGACGCGATCTCCACGGATGATCTGACGCTCGAGGGTGTGCATTGATTTCTCACATCGCAATCGAAAAATCAAATCGGCATCAGCATAGGCGGTAATCATGATGTTACCCCGTTCCGAGCGCTCACCGAGCATTTGAGCAACAGCATCGTAACCTAATAAACCCGGGGCCTGGAATTGACTTGCCCAAAGGTTCAAAATCACGGTTGCAAAAGACAATCCATAGAATCCCCAGTAAAGTCGTCGATTTGACGGAACGCTACTGAGCAATACGCCAATCAACCCGACCACGCCAGGCAATGCAAAAATAAAATACCTCGCTTCGAAAGGTAGATTTTGGATCACTTGAAAAACGTAGTAACAACAAATCCAAGCGGTCCAAAGGAACCAGGAGTGCTTGCGATCCGCATTTGAAAAGTGCTTGGCACCCCATCCGAACAACGCCAAAGCGAACACCCATATCGAGACCATTGCCGGAAGCTTTACCCACCAAACAGTAACGTTCTCATAAGTCAAACATCCCATGAGATTATCGAGCAGGGACGTTCTCATCTCGTTCTTGGAGTATTGACCAGCGAACTTGATCCAACACACCCCCGCGACCAAATAAACGATAGCAGGAACGATGTAAGCGAGTGTCATCGACTTGCGGATCCCTTTACTCCTTACAAGAAGTAGGTACCAAGCGGGCAATACTCCAGCCGTGGAGATTCTGCACATGAAAGCAACCATCGCAAAGCCAATAGCAAGTGCACTATTGAGAGCTCGTTCATTACTGCTCCTTGCTCGTAAACTCACGAGAAAGAAATAAGTCCCCCATAGGATAAAAACCATCCCTGGCAACTCGGACATGCTTGTTCGCGACCAGATCACAACTTGAGGGATCGAACCCAAGATCAGCGCGCTGACGAATCCCGTTTTCCGGTTTTCGTTCAATTCAATGATGATTTGACGAAAAGCCAATAGGCACATCCCCAAACAAGCTGCAATGAAAGCTCTGGCGGAAATGTAAGACAATCCAAACACCTTGAACCAAACAGCGAGCATCAAAGCGTAACCAGGTGGATGATAAGGAATGCTGTGCCCTGGGAATTGGACGTAATTCTCGACAGCAAAACCGAATGGATCTAGCAATCGATCTGAACTGAGCCAGTCGTATATCATCGCTCCATTATTGAGATACCTGGAACCATCATTGAGCCAGACTTCTCCCGTACGCTCAACACGCCAAAAGGCCACGACAAAGCCGAATACAAATAGCGCAATGACTGTCGCAAGTTCGATTAGAGTGCTTTGGGGAATCCCGAGGTATCTTCGCGGGTTCGTATTATCATGAACCGGATCGCCTCCCGCGACACCTTGAAAATTTTCTTGCATAGGGCTCCCAATCATCAAAACCTCCTGAGCGACTGCGACACAATGTCAGGAGGGGACGAGAAATTGCGCCTTGAAACAGAATCGTTTCGCCCTTTATAGCCTCATTCGAATTTTACGCGATCTCTACCGTTTCGCGTTACCTTTCCGTCTTCAGGCTCTGCGGGTTGTTCGACCCGTCTGCTTTTGCGATTTCTCTTTCTTCAAGCACTGGTAGGTATCGGTAGTAGACCTCAAGACACAGACAACCGATGGCCGTCGAGTAGGTTCGCCCTGCGTATTGTCCCCAAACGCAGTTTGGATCCCAAGAACCTTCGTTTACTCCCGTTGTGACTTGTGTCCGAAGAAGAGTTGACTTCAACGACGCATTCCAAGTTTCCCAAGCTCGGTTCGCTGCTAGCGAATCTGAGTTGGAGACAACTTGCCCGTAGGCTTGTTGCGTGGCCAAGCGTCCTCGCGATTGGTACAGTGCCAATGTAGCGTAGTACCAATAGTAGAAGTTGACTTCAGATTCTCCTGGTAGTTGTTTGAGGATCATGCTTTGGGATTCCCCTAGGGCTTGGGCCGAAAAGGGAAAATCCATCATCGCGCGAATCGCAAGGGCCTCGGCTGTCATCGGTGCTGTGGCTTGAGATGCTGCCGCCCGCCTACCTGGTGTGACGTTACGATAGACTGCGAGGCCACCATAAGTACCTGTCGTTACTGAATCGAGAAAACGTTGCAACGCGACGCGATGCTGACCGCGAAGCGGAACTGCGCCATTGCCTTGCGCACTATTGAGCAGCATCGCCTGCCAACCAAATTGGCTTGTGTCTCCCGGATCATCCGTGGCGAAGTCGTACCTCCAGCCCCCGGTGCGAGGGTTCATCGCGTTGAGCGTGTACCTTACCCCACCTTGAACCGAATCAAGCAACATTGGATCAGCAGTGATGGCATAGGCTTCGGAGATCGCAAGTCCAGCCATAGCGTGACTGTACATCCTTGAGAAGCGGACGTTGGGGTCTTGTCCAATCTGAAGTCTGCCTGATAAATCTCCCGAAGGAAATTGCTCAGAGCGCAAGAAATCGAGTCCCCTCTGAATGTTCTGCGCGTAAGGGCCACCGTCGAGATGCGAATGGCCAGCACCTAGAAATGCCAAAACAGCAAGCCCAGTCATCGCGGTGTGCGCGAAGCGTCCAATCGACGGTTGTTCCTGAGCAACGGGCCAAGACCCATTGGGTTGTTGGGTACGGGCTAAGTATGCCAATGCGTTGCGGACTGCGAATTCCGTCGAGTCATCGCCCCCCTGTTGTAATGTATAAGCCATTCGATCGGGGCTGAACCGCATGCGGTAAGTCGCAGGGACACGCTGCATGTCGAATGTGGTATGCGGATTACGAACTGCATTATTCGTCGATTCGACAGAGAGCTCCGCCGAAGCAACGAGCGAAGGAGAATCATTCGGGATGGTGTCGGTAGTTAAATCAGAAGCTTCGGTGGATGGTTCCTGCGGTAGATCGCTTGGTGCAGCTTCAATCGAGAGTACCTCAGTGGCTTCCATCAGCGCAAGGATTTCGGAATCATCGAGCGCATCGGGAATGGGAGCAGCTGGTGGGTCCACGTCAGCAATAGTCGTATCGCGATCCGACAGTGTAGCGAATGCGAGCGTCGAGACTCCTGTTTCTTGATCGCCGGAATTATCGACACTTGGAGTCGAATCGGCCTGACCTTCAACCTCAGGATCCGAAGACCAGAGGATGTTTGCCGGAGCAGGGATTCCCATAGGGGAACTCGTTGCATTGGGAGCAGGTCCGGCTCCCCCTGGCAGCCGCGTACTGTAGGCATAAAGGATTAGCCAGACGTGAGCAAGCAGCGCGACTGCGGCGCATTTCGTAAGAAGTTTCGACTGCCCAAGGCGCGACCATGTCATCGCCATAAGGCTTAAAGCAACGACTGCGAAGACACCTCCAAGCAGCATTGCCCAACGATGCTCGTTCATCGCATTCTCGCGTTAGGCATCGAAGCGGCGGCGCTTGCCCAGCGAATGTCCTGAACACCCGACCTACTTATCGCTTCCATCACAGCACTAGCTTGCCCTACCGCTACTCCACTATCAGGCCGGAAACGCACTTGTAGATCCGGATAGTTTCGGACCATTGGAACGAGGGTTGCGGTCAACTGCTCGCTCGTCAGGCGGTTGCCTTCAAATTCAATCGTACCGTCGGGAAACAGATTCACTGTCTTGGCCGACGGGCGATCGAGCATCGTCTCCGGGGAATTGGATTTCGGCAGTTTGACGGCAATCTGATGTTCTCCTTCGGTGAATCGAGTTCCGACCATGAAGAAGATAATCAGCAGGAAAAGCACGTCGATCATGCTCGTAAGGTTGATACCGGGCAGCTCTTCATCGCGCGTGGTTTTTAATGGCATAGTAATGAAACCTCATCGAGTCGATCTGCTGGAGCGGTTAAGCTGCTTTACGACCACGTCCTCGGGTTCGTCCCCCGTCGCTCTCCTGCAATCCCTCTGCACTGATGACATCGACCAATCGTTGCGAGAAACTATCCATATCCATGATCAAACTATCGATGCGACCGATAAAAAATACATACACCGCATAAGCGGGTATAGCAACCAACAACCCGGCAGCGGTGGTTAGCAGTGCTTGACTTATCCCCGCAGCAAGCAATTCGGGTTTGCCCATCGCTTGCGCATTGGTGATGTCGTTAAATGATTGAATCATCCCCAAGACTGTCCCCAACAATCCGAGCAGTGGAGTGATATTGCTGATAGCAAGTATCGTGCGCATATTGCGGCGCAAAACATTGCACTCTCTCTCACCCGCATCGATAACCGCCTGCTCGATCTCCACAGCCGGCTTACCGTATCGACGCAAGGCACCGAGTAAAACCCTAGACATTGGGCTGCCGTTCTTCTCGCATAATTCGATCGCTTCATCGCGGTCGATCATCTGCTGCTGCAACTGTTCGAGCAGTCGAGAAACGAATGGGCGAGGAACGACGCGAGAATGCCTTAACGCAATCCAACGTTCGAAAGTAAAAACCATCAATCCAAAGGAGCATAATGCGATCGGATACATCATCCAACCGCCGTCATGAAACACACTCAGTAAACTCTTGGATGGGACTTTGCCGTTCGCATCGAGCGAACCGGCATTGGCTCCATTACCGCCAGCAAGCCCATTGGTACTGTTGTTCGAATAGTTCACGTTCGAACTTGGGGTTGGCAATGAAGCGATCCGAGGATCGTTCGATGCGAATCCTGGGTTCGCTTGCGGATTTTGCTGAGCCTGCCCAGCTTGATAGCCCCCCGCTCCCTGCGGATAACCTTGGGTCGGCATCCCATTGGGCGAAAAGCGAGGGCTCTGTCCGTAGGCAACAGACCCAAAGAAGCCAGATCCAATGAAGTCCGGGACGAAAACGCCGGACAACTGCATAGTCAACAGGATAGCGAGAGCTATCGAAGCGACGGGTTGTCGATTACCAAGGTACACTGTGAAGGAATTCATCGCTGTGGAACGCTTGTCGGACGCTGGGTCGTTTGTACGGGAGGAACGCTAGGATTCGTCAATGGAGTTCCGATGGCAGATCTACAATCAAC
>Ga0114977_10000926_pt1 | contig 19364 bp, 22 predicted proteins | sample S_130805_MF_Meta_FD_87026 | JGI IMG/M metagenome (GOLD analysis project Ga0114977, IMG submission 87026) | Freshwater microbial communities from Lake Simoncouche, Canada to study carbon cycling - S_130805_MF_MetaG | ecosystem: Environmental > Aquatic > Freshwater > Lake | place: Lake...
AAATATTTATATATTATTTAAATTTAAATTATAATATAAGTTCAAAAAAATTTACTATTAAATATACTATTGATTTTTAATAAAAAACCCACTTATATAAGTGGGTTTTTTGATTTTATTTACATCCGCAATGTATTTATTAAAAAAGATGAACATTAACTAATTTTTAATTTTGAACTTAATATATACATTAATAAAAATAAATTTTAACCACTATGAAATTATCAAAAATCATTTATAGCATAATGCTATTAATGACGTTAAGTGTCACGTCGTTTTCACAAACAGCACCGCCAGCACCAAGTCCTGGAATCTGGGCAATAATTGACACAAATTATGTTGTAGGTATAAGTAACATTGGATTTACAAAATCTAAAATAACTTTACAAAATACAACAATTAGTAAAATCACTGGTACTCAATTTAGAGTATTCTATGATAAAAATGCCTTTTCAAGTGCAACCGCTTCTTTAATTGGATCACCTGCTAATCTTTATTTACAATTTGTAGATAATAATGCAAACGGGTATGTTACAATAACTATGGTTTATACTGGATCTAGTGCATTATACACAATACCTAATGGAGAAACATTTGAAATAACATTTAATCATATTGTTCCATTTACATCTTTTCAAAGTTTACCATCTATTACTAACTTAAGTTGGACAGGTTTAGTACCATTTTCACAGGTAGCAGCTGAACAACCAGGTAATGATATATCTTTATCTTTACACAACTATGGTGGTATTTTCAAAAGACCAACTATTAAATTTCATGGTACATTTACAAATGTAAATGCTACTCCATCTAAAAGCTTAACAATAAGTTTAGAGAAGAAACCAAAAGTTGGTGGATCTTGGTCAGTGGTGAATAATTATTTAACAGATTCTGTAGGTAAATTTTCAATAACACAACTTCTTGATACTACATATTACAATACTAGATTATTAGTTAGAGGTGATACTATGGGTGTTGGTAATGTTATTTCAGTAGCAGATGCTCAAAGAATAAATCTATGGGTTACTGGATCTTTAACACCACAGTCATTTGATTTTTACTCAGCTGATGTTAATAATGATAATAACATAACAATATCTGATGCTTATGGAGTATTTGGTAGAATTGCTGGTAGATTTTCAGTATGGCCAAGTTCTTTAAGTGATATTAAATTTTTTACAGCTACTGAATATACAACTATAGTTAGTTCACCAACTGTTAATATGACTGGTACAATCTCTGGTGTTACAAACTTCACATATAATATTTTACCAGGTATGCCAGACTCTGTTAATTTTTATGTTCTTGTTCCTGGTGATGCTAATAATACTGGTTATCATATGGCCCGTTTAACACCAATTAGTATTATTAATCCAGCTAATGCACCTCAATATATTATTGATGAAACTGTTGAATATGATGTTAATCTACCATATATTGAAATTAATTTACCAGATAGATTAGTTGTTAATGATGGTAACTCAGTAGAAATTCCAGTTAAAGTTATAACTGGTGGTAGAAAATTAGGAGCTCTTCAATTAGCTTTCAAATATGATTCTGAATTATTACAATTTAGTGAATTATATAATTCACCTAAATCTATGACTTGGATGAGCTTTATTAATGTAAAAGATTCAATTGTTGAGTGGGGTGGATATGATCCTAGAGGAGTTAATTTATTAAATGATAATGAGATGGTATTTAGATTATACTTTATAGCAAAAACACCAAAAGATGATTGGGCAACAAGTCCTCTTTATACTTCAAGAAAGTTTGTAGGAGACGATAATGCTAATGATATGAATGTTTCGGCATCAAATGGTATTGTTTCTATTAGAAGGATGAGTCCTGGTATTGTTCTTAAAGATAATGAAATTTTAGTATTTCCAAATCCAACAACTGGTGAAGTAATAATTCAGTTTAATGTTAAAGAAGATTCTGATGTTAATTTATCTTTTGTTGATATACAAGGTAAAGATATGATTACTGTTATTAATAAGTATTTACCAGCTGGTAATTATAGTTACAACGCAAACATAAGCGATTTAGCACCAGGTATATATTATACAACACTTAAAACATTAAATAGAATCTCTACAAATAAAACTATACTAGTAAAATAAATCTTAATTGACTTCTCAGGAATGGGTAGTCAATTAACTAAAAAATAAAAAATAAATATGGCAAAGAAAAAAGAAGAACAACCAACAGAAGAAGGAACTTGGTCTGGGTTGAAAAAAACAATCATTACTACTTTAACAACAGTTATTGCAGGTGGTGGTATATGGTTATCTACTACACTTTTCGGTGGCGGTCACTCTGAAGATAAAGAAGAAACTAAAACAGAAGTAGCAGCACCAGCACCAGCACCAGCACCAGCAGCAGCCGCTCCTATTACAATTAACCTTTCTCAAAATCAAGAAAACACACAACAACAAAAATCAGGTGGAACAACAACTATTATTAAAGAAAAAGTAGTTGAAAAAGCAGTTGAGAAAAAAGCAAAGAAAAGTGAAACTGAGGATGCACCTTGGTAAAATAAAAATAAATTAAATTATGGGATTAAATAAATTTTTTAGTAGTAAAACAGATTATGTAAAAGTAGAAGATAAAAATAGATTCTACTACATGCTTCAACAAATGCAAGCAAATAGATGGAGAATTACAGCAATTGTATTAGGATTATTCACATTAATAATTTTAGGTATCAACGCGGGTGTATTCTTCGGTAAAACTATTGATGAGGATTGGAAAGAAATGTTATTAATCTTATTAGGTGCTTTTGTTGGTAACTTAAACAAGGTAGTTGATTATTGGTTCAATTCTGAAGATAGAGACAAAATGTTAATTCAAAAAGTTGACGAAGAAGATGGTTTAGCACTTTCAAATGTAGGTGAATACCCTGATGAGCCAAAGAAAGAAACAGATATGCCTGATTATACATCAGTGAAAAAAAAAGCTGAGCCAGTAGTAGTTACTCCGGTTGAAAATTCTGTAGTTGAATCAAAACCTGTTTTTGAAAAGGTTGAGGTTGATGAAAACGGAGATGGTGTCAATGATGGATATGATACTGATGGTGACGGAGATGTTGATGAATATTTTGAACACAGAAATTGTGAACATGTATGGGGAGATGCTGACGGTGATGGTTTTGAAGAATGTCAAAATTGTGGATTACTAAGAAGCGAATCAGGAGAATAATTAAAAAATTAAATATTAAAATGAAATCACTACTAAAACTTATAATGTACACAGTACTATTTATGTGCATTACCTATAACGGTAATGCACAAATAGGAACTATTAAGACCGAACAATATCAAGCAGAATTTGAAAAGAAACAATCATTAGATTCTTTACCAGAATATACAGATACAATTAAAATTCCCATTCAATTATTAAAGATTGGTATCAATGAGGAATTATTTGAAATGTATCCAGAACTTAAAGATAAAAGAGTAGGTTTAGGTGTTACAAACATTGTTTTGGAATACTTAGAATACACTAATAGATTTGTTTTTACCGAAGATAAATTAGAGATTAAAGAAAGAATGATTAATCAATTCAAAGCTTCATCAAAAGGATTTACTGAAAACAAATTAGATGGTAAAGGTAAAATCAAATTAGCTAAATACTTTGTTTATATAGAAGTTTATGATTTTTCTGTTTCAGAAGATGAAGTAGTTAGAATAAAAGGAGAATCTAAAACAACACAAACTACAAGACTTGGTCTTCAGGTTAAGTTTGTTGATGCAGAAACAGGAGAAGTGCTTGTTGGATCTGGATTAGGAGAAGCATCTACTGTTAAAACAATTTCTATATTAGATGGTATAGATGATAGTCCTGTTAAATTTAATCAATCTACAATTGGCATCACAACTAAAAAATCATTAGAAACAGCTTCTTCAAGAATAGTATCAAGAATGATTAAAAAAGCAATATTCAAAAACTAATGAGAGTTATATTATCCATACTATTATCTATGGTGGTTAGTTTAACATTTGGTCAAGCATTTGCTTACTCTTATAATGATCCTTGTACTGGTGTTCTAAAGACTATAAATGTTCCAACTAATGGAGTAACTATAACCTACTATGGTCAGATTAACACATTTAATCAATCAGACTTTCAGAATGGTAATTTCAATAATTGGTCAAGTAATATCTATAATACATATGGTAATAATAACCCATGTGGATCAATAATAGGTATTTCTACTGGAATTGATATTGGTCTGAACTCTGCAATTAATACAATAAGTATATTAAATAGTTTATCCGCTTTAAGTGATTTACAATCAAGTATGGGAGCTGGAGGAGCTGGTTCACTTAACACTATGTCTGCTGTAGAAAGTGCAAAATCATCATCTAAAAAGAAAGATAAGTCTAACTCAAATGAATCAAAATCCGAGTCAAATGGTTCTAATTCAAATGGATCATCTTCAAATAACACTACAGAATCTAATACAAGTGGTTCTAATGGTTCTTCTAGTAATGGATCAAGTAATAGTAGTTCTAATGTTACATTGAATAGTGGAAGTGAAACAAATACATCTAATAGTTCTGTTCCTACAAATGGTGTAACAGTTGGATCAAATTCACAAAATGAGTCTAATAACAATTCATCAAATTCTACTAATACATCGGAATCTAATTCAAGTTCAACTTCTAATCAAAATACATCAGTTACAACTAACGGAACAACAACTAATGAATCATCAACTTCAAGTGATTCAAATGGATCAACAACAACTTCAGGTGGATCAGGTGGATCATCAACTTCAAGTGATTCAAATGGATCATCAACTTCAAGTGATTCAAATGGATCATCAACTTCAAGTGGTTCAGGTGGATCAACAACTAATGGATCATCAACTTCAAGTGGCTCAGGTGGATCATCAACTTCAAGTGGTTCAAATGGAACAACAACAACTTCAAGTGGTTCAAATGGAACAACAACTAATGATAGTCCCAATGATAATTCAGCAGGTAATGGATCAAACTCAACCAATTCAGAAACAAATTCTAATAGTGGTTCAAATACAGGATCAGATGGAACAAGTTCAAAATCAACTGATTCAAATTCAGAAAATGCAACACCATCTCAAAATTCAGATACTCCTAAATCAACAGAAGCTAAAGGGAGTACTAATATATTAGGAGGATCTGTAGTTTCTATTCAAAAATCAACTGAAAAGAATGGTGGAAAACCATCAGTTATTCTTAGTAGTGACTTTACAGGATTTAATTTCAAACAAAATGATGTTACTTATGGTGGAAAAGGAACCGGTGGATTTACATCAATGAGATGGGATGGTAGAAGAACTCACGGATTTTTAGTAGATTACACAACTGCTATGAAAGGACCAAACTTTACAGCATTCTATGCTTTTATACACAAAAAAAGAATTGATTTAATATCAGGAACATTAACTACAAGCTTTTTAGGAAAAGGTTCTATCTATGGTACAATAGCTCTTGGTCAAATGTGGACTATTAAGAAAAACCTAAAAGTAATATATATGGCAACTTCTTCTTTTGGACAAGTTTATCAGGAGAAGTTTTTAGGAACAGCATTTATTGCAGGGGGTATGTATGATTGGAAAGCATCAAAAAGAATTGATGTTAAATTTATGAATCTATTTATATACGCTCCTTATGTAAGTTACTATAATGACTTAGTGTTAAAGTCACCTTATGTTATTATGCCAATAATTGGTACTAATATAGGGATAACTAAAAAGTTTAAACTTAACATTAATTTTGGTAGTACTTATGCAATAAACCAAAATATAATGAACTTCACATTGATGTTCGGAACAAGATTAGCAATATGAGAAAATCAATTTTAATAATTAGTTTATTTTTAATATCTATCGGTTTATACTCACAGGAGTTTAAATATTACGGTGGAGTTTTTAATTCAAATGAGCTAGGTATAGCAAATATACCAGTTAAGTTATATTCTAAAAGAACTTCAGTTTATGATATAACATTTCCTACTTATCCAGTATCTCCATCTTATAATATCGGAATAATAGTTCCTTCTTCAGATGACGTAACACATGGTCCTTTTCCAATTGGATTTACTTTTAATTATTTTGGTGTTAATTATACACAGTTTTATATTGGATCAAATGGGTGGATTGGGTTTAGTCCTGGCCAAACAACAGGATACACTGCAATGTTTGTACCTAATGCTGGTTCACCTGTAAATTCTATTTTAGGTGACTGGGAAGACCTTTTACCAGGATCTAGTAATATTTACTATTCAACAACAGGAACTATACCAAATAGAAAATTAACAGTTTCTTTTAATAATACACCACATTATGGTTGTGCAACAATACACACATTTCAATTTATTTTATATGAAATGAGTAATTTAATTGATATAAATTATGCAACAAAACCAATATCTTGTGGAAATAACGCAACCGCTGGTTTAATTGGTCAATTATATACAACAGTTGTTCCGGTTGGTGGGAAAAACGCAACACAGTGGGCAGAAACAAATTACTCGGTAAGATTTACACCAATGCCGGTTGATACTGGTTTTATTTATGAGAATACTTATCTTACAAATGCTACTGGTAATTTTACAATAGCTTCGGGTTTAGATATAAATTCATATCAATTTCAAGTAAAAATAGATACTCTTAATCTATTAGGATTATCTCCAGTTGATGCTCAACAACCAATCAATCACGTTATTTCTGGAGGAACTATGAATTCAAAAAAATGGATGTTAATGGATGTTAATGGTGATTTAAGAGTAAATATCGCAGATTCTTGGAAAATATATGGTAAAATATCTGGAAGATTTTCTAATTTCTTGCCTCAGCCAAATTATAGAATATTTAATTTAACAAATTGGAATACTATTAAAAATAGTCTTCTAGATACTAGAGTAAATTATCCAGGAACACAGACAATTTTAATAAACACACCAGTAAATAATGCAACAAGTAATTTCTACTTAATAAGAACTGGATATACACAATAAAAAATATAAAATATATGAAAAATATACTACTTACATTATTACTCTTACCATTATTATCAATTTCACAAAATTGTGTTAAAGTTGATTCTGTTTATTCTACTTGCAAAGCAAAAGAATTAAATAAAAGAGATATCCGTTTTGGTATCAAACAAATAGCAGAAGATGAACTTTCTAATAGTAAATGTTTATCTGATAGTGGTGAACCAATCAAAATAGAAGTATTTTATTTTGGAACACCTAAAACAACAATTAGAATATTCGGTATTGAAAAAACAAATGTAATGACTCAAGTAGGTGTAAGATTCTATTATAAAGACCAAAAAATAGAAGGTATTGGTGAATCCGAAGTTGAAATAAGAGCTGTAATGATTGAACTTATAGAAGGATCACTTCCATTTAGTCAAACAACTGTTTCATCAGCTATTAAGAAAGCTATAATTGAATGTATATCAAAAATGCCTTAATAACACTTTTATTAATTATTACCAATGTTACATATTCTCAAATAAAAATAGATGATATTGGTGATAATTGGAAGAATAATGTAGATTCTGCTTTGTCAGTTATTAAAAAATATGATATAGAATCTTATAAAGTAGTTATAGATAATTGTAAACTAATAAGTTTCTGGATGGGTAGTTTCTCAACAACACAGGACTCTACATCTATTTTAATATCTGTAAGAGATATGAATATAAAATCAATAAACAACTTAGCTTGTATTATTGTTCATGAATCTAAACACTTAGATTTATTAAATAGGGGAATAAAAATGGATCCATCAAAAGAAGAATTCATTTGTTATACTTATGAATATGAATTTTTAGAGAAGATACCTAATGTAGAATATTGGTTAAGAACTCATGTTCTCACCAATATGATGAATTTCAGTAAAATTAAATAAGTGGGAGTAGAAGGACTCGAACCTTCGAACTCGAAAGGATAGATTTACAGTCTATTGCAATTGCCACTATGCGATACTCCCAAAATTTGTAGCCCGTACGAGAATCGAACTCGTGTTTCATCCGTGAAAGGGATGCGTCCTAACCCCTAGACGAACGGGCCATTTTTATTTCTTTAACAAAGATAAATAAACTATTTTAATCTACCAAATCTTTTTTAAAACAAAAAAACTCAATCTGAATCAGACTGAGTTTCATTTAATATTATAATAATAATTACAACACAAACAATACTTGTCTGATAGAAGGATTTCTCTCTTCATAATAATATTCTATGTTAGTAGTTGTGTTCATTTTTTTTAATTTACTATATAGGTTTTAAACCATCCAATAATTGTTTTGTTGATATCTTATAATCAGAGTAATCTTCTATTAAACTTAAATTATTCGATATAAACTTTTTAATATTTTCTAGTTTTATAGAATCAATGAATTTGGTATTCATCTCACCAACTATTTCAAATTTAGGTATTGTTATAGTAAAACAATCAGAACTAGATATCTTATTAGGAATATTACTAATTTTAACTCTTTTACCATGTGACATAGGATTTGGACCTATCCAAATAACAACATCTTTTATTCCGGTTGTTTCTTCAGTTACATTAGCCATCTCAAACAATTCATCTTCTGATAAATAGGAATTGTCTAAAAATTCAAAATATTTAACTAATTTACTCATTTTAATTCTTCAGAAGAATTGAATTTCAAAAGAACCCCGTTTGTATAATCTTTTTTTGTTGGGTTTCAAATCTTCCTTTTTGTAGCGGGAAGTGGAATCGAACCACTGACCTTCAGGTTATGAGCCTGACGAGCTGCCTCTGCTCTATCCCGCAATATACACTATATATTAAATATTTTTACTTTGTTTTGTCATTTTTTAATTTTTAGAATGATAATTTAAATTTAATATATAACTTATGGAGAGACCTCAAGTAATAATAGTACAAAGTCAAGAAGAACAAACAACGCCAGCCAACATTGATAGTTGGGAAGCGGAACAGTTACTTCGTAAATACGGACATCAACCTCAACAATTCTCAACAAGAGAAGAACCTCAACAATCAGATAATGGATTAACATTTGAACAAATGGTTGCTCAACATGAATCTAAGTTAAAAGAAGAAGAAATGAGAAGACAACAAAGAATGCATGGTCCAAGACCAACTACATTTGATGGTAGAAATGGATATGATTCAGAAGTAAAATATACTTCAGATGATGATACTGGATTTGGATTTAAGATAGAGATTACTACGGATATGAAAATTCCTAGATATTAATCTTTTAAATCTTTTGATAAATCATTAAATTTATCTTTCCATTCACCTAAATCTAATTCATCGGGTACAATTGAATCATCTGAATTTTCAACTGATTCAAAGTTGATAATATAATCAATAAATTCTAATTTTTCATTATCACTGAAATTTTTAACAATTGATAATAATTTCCAATCTAATTTATCTTTATAATCTCTTATAAAATCAATAGGTAAATCATTAGCACTTATTAAACTCCACAAATTATTATTTTCAATTATTTTAATATAATCATCAAATGTATCTGATTGTGTTGAGATATAAAGAATCATTCTATTCCAATTGATAAAGTCTTTATACTTAAAAATGAATTTTTCAGATAAGTTAGCATAAGTTTGCATATTTAACTCTTTTATATCACTATCTTCAAACCATTTAGAATCAAGAGATTTTTTTATAAAACTCTCAGATAAATTAGTAGAAATTAAAACAACTTCTTTGTTGAATCTTTCTTTGTTTTCAAATATGAAATCTTCGCTAACTTTATAATTGGATAGAAATTTATAAGTACCATCTGGTTCATTTAATATTGAAAATATTTCCTCTAATGTTAGTTGAGCCTTGTCTGTATGCGTTTCAACAATTTCTAATTCTTTCATTTTAATATATTAATTTTTTATTATATTGGTAATATATTAATATGTTTATATTAAAAAGGATTTAATAAAATAATATATACACTATAATAAAATAAATCTTATAAATGAGTTCTATACTTTTTGGTTATACAATGTCTTTAACAACAGCAGCTACACCATCAACCGGTTATTTAGTTGCATATGATGTAGATAATATTCTAAAACAAAAAGACCAATTTGGTGTTATTACTCAAATTGGATCAACCGCTTTAGGTGGTGGAATTAACTTTACAACCGGTGATGGGTTAACTTTCAGTGGATCTACATTAAGTGTTTGGGTTGATAACTCAACAATACAAATAAATGGATTAGGTAAATTAGAAGCTATTAATTTTGGACCAACTGGACCAAGTGGTGCTAGATATAAAGGAACATCCAGCACAATTATTGAAGTTCCTATTGTGGGTAGTGTAATTAATTTTGATATTCAACCTGATTTAGCATACACATATGGTCAATCAGTAGTTATGTTTGATTACTTTCCTGGATTATATGTAGATGATTATACGGTAGATACTTATGGTGGTTATATTATAGGAGAAGTTGATGATTATGATAAAATAACTGGATCAATATCGGTTGTTGTTAATTATTCTGAATCAGTTGGTAATACTTATAGTCAATGGTATGTAAACTTATCTGGATATTGGACATTAGGATTAACAGGATCTCAAGGTGAAATAGGACCAACAGGATCTCAAGGTGAAATAGGACCAACAGGATCTCAAGGTGAAATAGGACCAACAGGATCTCAAGGTGAAATAGGACCAACAGGATCTCAAGGTATTACAGGAGCAACTGGTCCGGTTGGTGATAGATATAGAGGCACATCAAGTACAACTATTGAAGTTCCCAGTGTTGGTTATGTTGTTAATTTTGAAATACAAGCAGGATTAGCCTATTCCTATGGCCAATCAGTTGTGATGTTTGATTATTTCCCAGGTTTATATATTGATGATTATATTGTAGATACTTATGGTGGTTATATTATTGGTGATGTAGACTCTTATGATCCTATTTCAGGCACAATGGCTATTGTTGTTAATTATTCCGAATCTGTTGGTAACACTTATAGTCAATGGTGGGTTAATTTAGCTGGTGCTTATACTACCATAATAGGTCCTTCTGGATCATCAGGTACAAATGGTACATCGGGCACAAGTGGTACATCTGGATCTTCTGGTACTTCTGGATCTGCTGGTACATCTGGATCTGCTGGTACATCTGGATCTTCCGGTACTTCTGGATCTTCTGGTACTTCTGGATCTTCTGGTACTTCTGGATCTTCCGGTACTTCTGGATCTTCCGGTACTTCTGGATCTTCTGGATCTTCTGGATCTTCTGGTACTTCTGGATCTTCTGGATCTTCTGGATCTTCTGGTACTTCTGGATCATCAGGTACAAATGGTACATCGGGTACAAATGGTACATCGGGTACAAGTGGAACATCTGGATCAAGCGGATCATCTGGTACAAGTGGTAGTTCAGGATCAAGTGGATCATCTGGAACTTCTGGATCAAGTGGATCATCAGGTACTTCTGGTACATCAGGTATAGATGGTACTTCTGGTATAGATGGTGATGTTTATTCAACAACTTCAAACACAAACTTGACTATCGCTAGTAACGGTACACAATCTTTAATCACAAATGACCTAAACCTTGACTATTCAATCGCTCAAACTATTATTATCGCCTATGATTTAAGCAATCATATGCACGCACAAGTTGTTTCTTATAATCCATCAACTGGTCTATTAGTTTATGATATAAAGAATAAATCAGGATCAGGAACATACAACACTTGGCAGGTTAATTTAGATGGTGCTGTTGGTCAAGCAGGGTCAAGTGGATCTTCTGGTTCAAGTGGTATAAATGGTACTTCTGGTTCTTCTGGTATATCCGTAACAGGAGCAACTGGATCAAATGGTTCTTCTGGTTCATCAGGTCAATCTATAACAGGAGCAACTGGATCTAACGGATCATCTGGTTCATCTGGATTAAATGGTTCTTCTGGTATATCTATTACGGGAGCAACTGGGTCTAATGGATCATCAGGTTCAAGTGGTGTATCAGGTTCAAGTGGTTCATCAGGATCTAGTGGTAGTTTACCTGTAACAGGAAGTTGGAATTTAACTACAGGCACAAATAGTGTTAGTTTTACAGTTACTGCGGGTCAATCATATGTTATGTGGGTGAATGGAAATATCCCAAATGGTATTGTTAATTGGAACGCCACGGTAACATTATCAAACACAAATGTTCCTGTAATAGGTTCACAATATGGTTGGTATTATTCTGCGGGGAATGCTTTAGTTTTAACATCAATACCAAGTCAAATAATTGGAACTCCGGGAAGTATTAGTACATCATCACCAGCGGTTTCAAATACAAATACCTTTACATTTGGTATAACAAATAACAGTGTTACATCACAAACAGTTTATTACGGTTATATTAAAGTAAGTTAGAAGTTCTTTCTAGACTCTATCCTACATTTAATATAATAAACAAAAGGATAAATGATATATTTTATTACTTTCATAATTCTATATATCATTTATCCTTTCTTTATTCAATAACATTTGATAAAATATTTGATCTTAATCTTATAATTAATTCTAGTTTCTGTTTTTGACCACAATTAGGCTACCATATTTTATCCACCAAATGCTGCGGTCACAAATCCATCTCTAACTCTAAAGTTAATTCTACTGGAGTTTGCTGACATATCCATCATAAGAGCAATGCCATTTTCTTCAACTATTCTAGTTGAAAATCCACCATCTTCAGCGTATCTTTTTGCCTCATCTAAAGTTTTACCTTTGTATTCAGATTCTGTAATTATTCCGTTATTTCTAAGCATAAAATTTTATTTTATTTTATATATTCAAAAATATTCTTTTTGTTTATTTTACAATTTCTTTTATTGACTCAGAAACCATTTTCTTATCAGCTGGTAAAGTAGCAAATTCTTTCATGATAGAACCAATTTGAGTAATACCAGATAAAACAAGTTCATTTACTTTTGCATCAACTTCTTCTTTAGACATTAAAGTAGGAAGATAACATTGAATGATTGATAATTCTACACAAGCTTGTACTAAATCTTCACCTTTACCATCAATTGGTGATAATGCTTTAATAGTTTCATTTAGTGACTTAGCAATTTTATTAAGAATCTTAGTTACTTCAGAATCCGAAAGATTCTGAAGTAAAATATTTTTTTCAATTGTAGTGATTTCAGACTTTACTACCGAAAGTAGATTTTTTTTAACCGTGTTTTTTTCTTTAAATGCTTTAATATAGTCAGCATTTACTTTTTCTTTTAGTGTCATTTTATTTTATTTGTTTAATAATTCTTATACAAATATAGGATTAAATTTTTAATTCTCTAAAAAAATTTAATATATAAGTAACATGAAATATATCAAACAAAGATATCAATTTTTAAATGAAGCTTTTGGGTCAAAAGCTATTTCTAAAACATTAGCATACTTGGATAAAGTTGGAAATAAATCTAAGTCTGAATTTCTTAAAACATTAAAAAAAATGAAGGATAATTATGATTATCCTATTGATAAAATAGATGATGCTTTTATAAAATACACAAATAGAAAAGAAGCACTTAAAATGAAGTTTGATGGTGAGTTACAAAATCCTTGGAAAATATATTGTTTAAAGTTTTGGTTTTCGTTAGAATCAGGATATTTAGGATATACCGCTACATCAAATAAAAATCATAAATACTCGGTTTTAAAAAAAGGTAAAAACGAACCTTTTAATAGTGATGAATTAGACTATATAAAAACTAAATTTGATAAAAAAACCGGTTTATTAATCCCGGTAAAAGATTACTCATCACTTAGAACTGGTGAAAAAGTTATAGGTTGTTTTGCAAGCCACCATGATTATGATTATATATCACCGGCCACTATTATAGTGGAAAATGGTAGAATATATGCTATACAAAATGTTGCTGAAGGAGATACACCAAATGAATATCAAGATTGGGAAAGATTTGGTAGATCAAGTTGGACTCTTGGTAGACTAAATGATCCAGGAAATGACCACAGTAAGTTACATTATTATGAAGATGGTGAGGAACCTTTAAGAGTAAAATCAGATGGGTCTAATGAATTTTCTGAAAATTCATTAGAATGGAATTTACCAGTTAAATCAAGTGGAAATTTATCAAACTGGGGAGATGACTATGTAAGTATTGATAGCGAAGATTTAGATAAAGCTGACTTTTCAATAATTTTATTCTTTGATGATATGATTAATCCAGATAAGTCTGCATTTTATGAAAGACCTTCAGATATTTCAAAAGATAGAAAAGAATCCAAAGAAGGAGCTCTTAAATTAATATCTGATGAAAAAATCAAAAAGATTAATTTAGAAAGATACTTAAATCAATTGATATCAAAAGTTGGAGTTTCAGTAGATAAATCAGATGTTAAAAATTTACAAAAGGTTATTGGAACTTCATTATCAGGTAAATATTCACTATTTTCTATCTATGGGGGTAATTATAAATCAGTTGATAATTTTATAAACCACTTATATGCTTTTATAAGACATTTTGAAGCTAGTGGACCGGATGTTCCTGCACACATTACCATGGCGGATAGAGAGTATTATTTTAAAGAATTGATGGATCAATATAAAAAAATTTATAATAGGTCTTCAAATTTTAAAAAAGAATATGAAAAATCATACAACTGGATTATAAAAAATCACAGTAGTAAAAGTGAAGAAGATGTTTTAATCATAGAAATTATATCTAAATCTATAGAACTTGGTTCTAAAATATTTGATATGATTTACACTCAAGAAGCTAATAGTATTCAAGATATGAGAATTGTTAAATCTAAAGTAGATACTCTTAAAAACTTATTAAATGAAGATGTTTTCTTATTACCAGATAGAATACAAGCTATTTTTAAATATTTCAATGATTTATCAGATGTTACTTATTACATTGATAGAGTAAATAAAAAAGATTTAGAAGAAACTAAGGAAAAACTAAAACATATTGAAAAAGCAATTAACTCTATATTAAAGTGAGTCTAATTCCTTTTCTCTCTCAATAACTTCTTCCAGTAATAATAAACAATCTCTTTTTAAGTCTTTGTATTTTTCTAAATTATCAATACTACCATATCCCTTAAACATATCTATCTCTTTTTGAATAGATTTTACTTCATCTAAAATAGATTTCTTTACTGATAGTAAATCTGACTTAACAACTTCTTTTATTTCAGGAATAAAGGATTTGAAGTAAGGATTTGAAAAGATAATATCTTTATAGAAGTAAATACTAAACTCTTTAAGTATCTTGGTAAGATGCTCAATAACTTCTTCCTCATTTTGAGAGTTCTCTAAAAGTTTTAATACTTGTTGAAATTTATCTTCTCTTTTCATGATTAAACAACTCTTCTTAAATCTCTTTCAACATCTCTCTTTTTAATAGAGTCTCGTTTATCCCACATCTTTTTTCCCTTAACAACAGCAATCTTCATTTTGATTTTATTGTTTAAAGTAAATATACTTAGGGGAACAATAGTTACTCCTTTATCTTGAATGAGTTTTTCTATTTTATTAATTTCGGTTCTATTTAGGAGTAGTTTTTTATCACGGTTATAATCATGAGTATCTCCAGAATATGATTGTTTATATTTAGCTACCTTGACATTTTTGGCCCAGACTTCACCATTTCTAATGTAGATAAAAGAATCACCAATAGTTACATCACCTTTTCTAATAGATTTAACTTCATTTCCGATAAGCACAATACCAGCTTCAAACTCTTGGAGTATTGAAAATTCATAATGTGCTTTTCTATTAGTTGTTATGTTCATAGTTACAAATGTAATTATATTGTTTTAATTTATCAAATGATATTAATATATCATCACCATCATTACCAAATCTATTCTTTATTACTTTAATTGAATTCTCTTGTATAACTAAGGATAAATCACTCATGTAGATTGGTGCACTATCCATTCTACTTTTATATAGTGTTGTAAGTAAAAGTTTATAATGAGGTATTTCAGAACTTGAATACATATCTTCTCTAATCTTTTCAATAGTTCTCTTTATTTGATATTGCCTATCAACTAAAACAGTTGATGATTTATATCTAATATCATTCAGGTCTAAAACAATATACTCTGGATTAATTACAGATTCGCCAGCTAAAATTGATTCTAATTTTAGATTTCTTAAAAAAGATTTAAAAGAAAAAGACGAGTCTATTTCGGGAATTACAACATGTGGTAATTTTGAAATAATCTCGTCTTTGAGTCTTTCTTGTTTAAATGTATAACCCAAAAGGGAAATATCAGATTGTTTTAATAAATCAAATAGATAATCAATTTCCATTAGGAAAGATGTTTATCAATCATTTCTACTAATTTTTGTTTGGTTACAGCACCAGTGCTTTTGTCAACAATCTCACCATTCTTATAAAGAAGAATTGTTGGAATATTTCTAACACCAAGTTCAGTAATAGTTTCTCTATTTGAATCAGCATCTAATTTACCAACAGATAATCTACCTTGATAATCAGAAGAAATTTCATCTACAATAGGAGAAATCATCTTACAAGGACCACACCAAGAAGCCCAAACATCCACAAGAACCAAATTAGATCCAATGAATGTATTATAATTATTTTCATTTAGTTCAGTTATATAAGCTACCATATTATTTATTTTTATTTTTTATACTAAAAATCTACTAAAAAGTTTTGACTTTGACTATCATCATTTTTCAGTATTCTTCTAACCTTATTTTTTGTATCATTGATAATTTCTTTTCTAACAGATAATTCTAATAGAAGTGCGGTTTGTTCATCTAATACTATGTCTTTAGTTACTTTAATTTTTTCTAAAATAGAAATAGCAATTAAAGGATCTTCTTTAAATTTATCTAAAAACATTTTAATAATATCAATTTGTTCAGATATCTTTAGACCTTTAAGATTCTCAATTGATTTAGGAGCATATTGTGAAAATCTTGATAATAATTCTAAATCTTCACTATTTATCTCTCTATCAATATAACTAACATCAGTAAAAAAGTAATAAACATTTTTCCAAATATTTTGAAGATTTTTATTACCCCAGATATTTCTCATATAAAATAAAAAATCTACCGACTTCCATATTATATTCACATTATTATCAGGTGAGCCAAAAATATTAACAAAAGAAGTACTACCAAATTCTGATAATTCATCTTCTACTTTAGGTTTTAAGTAATAAAGCTCTGTATCATCACCATATTGTAATTTAACATATTCTTCAGTATCAGTATCTCTAAGTAGTGAAAACATATTATCAAGTATATCTAAGTTATCTTTATACATTTGGTGATATCTTTCCTTAAATCTAAACTTAATTCTATCAGAAAAGTTATGACCAAGTGCATATTGTAAAAGTTTAAATTCAAAAATATCTACTTTAGCTTTTAACTCTTTACTTTTCTTAGCAATTCTAACCGCTGTGTGTGAAGGTGTCATTAAATTAGTAACCTTTAATGTTCCTGTTTTTAAGAAATCTTCAAAATCAGAAGTCCAGTATATTTCATCTTTTTCAATAGAATATCCAATTCTCGTAGCATTGATATCAAATGATTTAATAATTAAAGAAGGGTCTTTACTATTTGATTTGTACTTAACAATATTAAATATATCATCTTTAGTAGACTCAACTATAGAATAGAAGTCTTTGGTATAAGTATTGAAACAAATACCAGTATAATCTTCACCATATTTAGTTTCTCTCTCTTGATAGTTAAATAGTGATGATTTATCAGACTTATCAAATTTTTCTTGAATGCCATCAAAAACAAAAACATCAATATCATTTACAATAGCTTTATTACCAGATACCAATTCCCAAACAATGTTTGCAATTGATCCACCTGCAATAAATCCGCTTTTAGGTAAACCCCATTCGGATTTAATCCTTTCTATGGCTTGTCTGCCTAATAATTCTATATTCATTTATTCTACTTTTACTTGTGTATTTTTCGGTTGTTATAAATACATTTCATCTATCTCATCAAATTCACTTTGAGTTTCTTTAATAAGAATAGCTCTTCCATTTCTAATTTGTGATTTAACTGTAGATAAATTAAGATTTAATTCATCGGAGATGTCTTTATAAGACATCTTTTTAATTTCTCTCATTTCAATCACCTTTTTATATGGATTTTTTAATTGAGATATTTTACCTTTCATGATATCTGCTTTTTTAGCATGTATCTCATGTAAATATGAATAATCTTCTTCTTCTCGAATAAAATCTTTCATTGTTGTTCCTTCTTCATCATACTCAAAATCCATAGAAGTTGTTTTCTTTTGTATTTTAATTTCTTGAAGGGCTAAGTTTTTGGCTATTGTGAATAACCAAGTAGAAAATTGTGATTTCTCTTTTTCATACTTTTCAATTTTATCAAATGCTGATAAAAATGATTCAGTTGAAATGTCTTCAGCTTTTTGAGTGTCATTACAAATTTTAGAAGTGAAGTAAACTAATTTAGGGTAGTATTTTGTGTAAAGACTGTTAAAATCTTTTCCAGTTCTTTCTTTGAAAACTTTCTCTTGTTCAGAGAATAGTATTGTTGTTTTTACTTTAGATTGCATATAGTGCCATTTATTTTTTTGTTGACTGCATTTGTTAGCTATCAATTTGGGTTTTTAATTCTTTTTATTGCCGTTAATTTCTGTTAATCTTAATTATATTATATAAAATATATATAAAAAAGTTTCAACTTCATTAAGACAATTTACGGTAATTTTGAAAACTTTTAACAGCTTTTTTCAGGCTTTTATTCTTAGTCACAATTTGTGATTCCTTATTAATATTTGGATCACTTGGATTGTAGGTACCAATCTGATAAACTTCAAAGATACCTTTATATTCATTGAAATGAATAGCTACTCCATATCCGAGTTTTTTTAATTTTTTTTGTTTCATATATTTGTTTTAGTAATTTAATTATTTAGTTGTCAAAAAAGAAACAACATCTTACATTTTTTGAGTCAGGATCAATAGATTTCATAGTCTCAATTGTTTTCATAAATCCATCCAACCAACCAACTTTATCATCTTCTTGATATTCTAACCAATCAAAATTTAGTAGTTCATCTAAAGTAAAGTAAGAATGTGAATGACCATCACCATCCCATCTATCTACAGCATACTTGTATCCAGATGATAAATCTTCAGGTATTCCTCTTGGATAATCTATTGGTTCTACACCACCACTATTTCTAACATCAGCCAAAATAGAAAATAGATAATAGTTTCTACCATTATAAATTTCATCAGCGTGCCAACTATCATCTTTAGACCATGTATCAGCAGAAACCCATCTATAATTGGATTCAGTATTTTCTAATATTTCTTCTAGCTTGGAAT
>Ga0114977_10000927_pt1 | contig 19342 bp, 18 predicted proteins | sample S_130805_MF_Meta_FD_87026 | JGI IMG/M metagenome (GOLD analysis project Ga0114977, IMG submission 87026) | Freshwater microbial communities from Lake Simoncouche, Canada to study carbon cycling - S_130805_MF_MetaG | ecosystem: Environmental > Aquatic > Freshwater > Lake | place: Lake...
GCTATGCCTGATACTAATAATTTATTAACAACATTTAATCATAATGGATTAAGAATTATTAATTTTGAAATGGAAACTTCGGCACTCTATGGTTTATGTAAATTATTAAATCATAATTGTTTAACTGTTTGCGTAATAATTGCTAATCGAATTACAAAACAATTTACTAAAGATTATAAAAAAAGCGAAGAATTGTTGATTGAATCTTGTTTAAATAAAATTGTGAGTTAGAAAATATATAGAATGAATAGAAATGAATTAATAAAACAAATTTTATCTAAACAAAGTTTTTTGTGTGTTGGCTTAGACCCCGATACACAAAAAATACCCAAACATTTATTAGATAGCGAAGAAGATCCAATTTACGAATTTAATAAACAAATCGTTGATGCTACAGCTCCTTTTTGTGTTTCTTTTAAGCCAAATACAGCTTTTTATGAAGCCTACGGATTAAGTGGCATGCACAGTTTAGAAAAAACAATTCAGTACATTAAATTAAATTATCCCAATCATTTTTTAATTGCCGATGCTAAACGGGGCGATATCGGAAACACAAGTGCAATGTATGCAAAAGCGTTTTTAAAACGATTGGACGCAGATGCCATAACTATTTCGCCTTATATGGGAAGCGATTCGGTTAAACCATTTTTAGAATATAAAGATAAATGGGCTATTGTTTTAGGGCTTACTAGTAATGAAGGTTCTGCTGATTTTCAACAGCAACAATTAAATGGAAAAGAATTATATTTACATGTAATTGAAACCTGCGCTAAATGGGGCAACGAAAATAATATGATGTTTGTAGTTGGGGCAACAAAAGTACAAATGTTAAGTAATATTCGAAAAATAGTGCCAAATCATTTTCTTTTAGTTCCAGGTATTGGAGCCCAAGGTGGAAGTTTACAAGAAGTTTGTAAATATGGCTTAACTAAAGAAATTGGCCTATTAGTTAATTCTAGTCGCGCTATCATTTATGCCTCTAATGAATTAGATTTTGCAGAAAAAGCTGCCAATGAAGCAAGAAAAATTGCTGAAGAAATGAAGATAATTTTAGATAATAATCAATAAAAATAATATATTAATTTATGGAAGATAATAATCAACAAGCCCCACATTTAGATATTGAGTTAAGTGAAGAAATAGCTGAAGGTATTTATTCTAATTTAGCCATCATTACCCATTCTCAAAGCGAATTTGTAATTGATTTTATAAAAATAATGCCAGGGGTTCCAAAGGCTAGAGTTAAATCAAGAATTTTACTTACTCCTCAACATGCTAAACGTTTAGTTAAAGCTTTAGCAGAAAATCTTCAAAAATTTGAACAAGTAAATGGTAAAATTAAAGATGTTGACAATGGTTTTCCTATGAGTTTTGGAGGACCAACAGCACAAGCTTAGTTTTATTAAAATTAAAGGCCTTAATTTATACTGTTACTAAAGTTTTCTTTTTTTATTAAAAAGACATTTTTTTAATCTTCTAAAATTCTTGTAAACAAAATTAATTTGTTGAAAATTCTAATCTTAAAAATTAATTAATCCTCTTAATTTAGGAAAATTAAATTTTACTATTATTCAACCATGATCGAATCAAAATTACATTTACAAATTGCCAACTTATTAAATTTAAATACAAAAGATGTTACTGCAACAATTGATCTAATAGACGAAGGAGCCACTGTACCTTTTATTTCTCGATACAGAAAAGAGGCAACAGGAAGTTTAGACGAAGTGCAGGTTGCAAAAATTAGAGATGAAATTGAACGCTTACGTCAATTAGAAGATAGAAGAGAATTTATTTTAAAATCAATTAATAGTCAAAATAAATTAACCGACGAATTAAAAAAGTTAATCTTTGAAGCAGAAACTTTAAGTAAACTCGAAGATTTATATTTACCCTACAAGCCAAAACGCAGAACAAAAGCTACTATTGCAAAAGAAAAGGGTTTAGAATCCTTAGCGCATTTTATTTTAGAACAAAAAAACAATTTTATTTTTGAAGAAGCAGAAAAATTTATTTCGATTGAAAAAGGCGTTAATTCCGTTATAGAGGCATTAGAAGGTGCACGAGATATTATTGCCGAAATTATAAGTGAGAATGCTCTGGTTCGAGAGAGTATTCGCGACTTGTTTAAAAAAACTGCCAACATAAAAAGTAAAGTAATTAAGGGTAAAGAAGATGTTGGCGAAAAATTTAATGATTATTTTGAGTGGGAAGAAAAATTAATGTCTTGCCCTTCGCACCGTTTATTAGCAATGCGGCGTGGTGAGAAAGAAGATGTTTTAATTTTAGATCTTGTGGTGGATACTGATGAAGCCCTATTACTCATTGAAAAAAAAATAATTACTTCCCGGGGCGAAGCGGCTAATCAATTAAAAGAATCAATTTTAGATGGGTATAAGCGATTATTAAACCCGAGTATAGAAGCCGAAATGAGATTGCATACCAAACAAATTGCCGAAGAAAAATCTATTTTAGTTTTTGCTGATAATTTACGTGAATTATTATTAGCATCTCCTTTAGGAGAAAAAGCAATTTTAGGAATTGATCCAGGATTTAGATCGGGATGTAAAGTAGTTGCTCTTAATAAACAAGGCAAGCTATTACAAGAAGCTGTTATTTATCCTCACGAACCTCAAAAACAAAAAAATGAAGCTGAAATGATAGTTTTAGCTTTTTGTCAAAAACACCAAATTGAAGCCATTGCAATTGGTAATGGAACTGCCTCTCGTGAAACAGAGCAATTTATTCGAAACATAGATATTCTTCCTAAAGAAATTTCTGTCATAGTTGTTAGCGAAGCCGGTGCTTCTGTATACTCTGCAAGTGATGTAGCTCGTGAAGAATTTTCAGATTACGATTTAACTGTTAGAGGTGCCGTTTCTATTGCCAGAAGATTAGCCGATCCTTTAGCAGAATTAGTAAAAATAGATCCAAAAGCAATTGGCGTTGGCCAATATCAACACGATGTAGATCAAACACTGCTTAAAAATAAATTAGATGAGGTTGTGGGAAGTTGTGTAAATGCAGTTGGTGTTGAATTAAATACAGCTTCTAAACAATTATTATCTTATGTTTCTGGTATTGGTCCGAATCTAGCACAAAATATTGTAGATTACCGTAACGAAAACGGGCCATTTAAATCTAGAAAAGAATTACTCAAAGTGCCTCGTATGGGTGAAAAAGTATTTGAATTGGCCGCAGGTTTTTTAAGAGTTAGAGATGGAATTCATCCTTTAGATAAAAGCGCTGTTCACCCCGAGAGCTATTATATTGTAGAAACTATGGCTAAAGATGTTAATGCAAGTATAATTGATTTAATTGAAAATAAAGAATTACGCTCAAAAATAAAACCAGCTAATTATGTTACAGAGTTAATTGGTTTGCCAACTTTAAAAGATATTATTATTGAATTGGATAAACCTGGCCGCGATCCTCGTAAAAGTTTTGAAATATTTAGCTTTGATGAAAGTGTTCACAATATAAATGATTTGAGAGAAGGCATGCGATTGCCAGGCATTGTTACTAATGTTACTAATTTTGGAGCATTTGTAGATATTGGCGTGCATCAAGATGGATTAGTTCATATCTCTCAATTAGCAGAGAATTTTATTGACGATCCGAATAAAGTTGTAAAAGTAGGCCAAAAAGTTTGGGTTAATGTATCAGAAATTGATGTGAAAAGAAAACGAATTGCTTTGAGCATGAAAGACGAAATTCAAATTACAAAAACGTCAGCATCAAAAATTAAGAAAGAGGAAACGTATGATTCAACTGATTTAAATAGTGCCTTGGCGGCCCTAAAAAATAAATTTAAAAAATAAATCATGATTAATTTTGGTCTTATTGGAAAATCTTTAAATCACTCTTTTTCGAAAACATATTTCGAAAAAAAATTTGAAAATCTGGGCCTAAAAAATTATGATTACCATTTTATAGAAATAAATTCGCTCGATGATTTTAAAAATAAAATATCGTTATTTGAAAATTTAAAAGGATTAAACGTTACCATTCCTTATAAAGAAGCTATCATCCCTTTTTTAGATGAATTAAACGAAACTGCAAAAGAAATTGGTGCAGTAAATTGTATAAAAATTATTGATAATCGGCTTATAGGTTATAATACTGATGTTTATGGCTTTGCTCAAAGCATTAAGCCTTTTTTAGACACTAATCATCAGCGCGCTTTAATTTTAGGCAATGGTGGTGCCGCAAAAGCAGTAGAATACGCTTTAAAAAAAATTGGCATCGAAGTTTATTTTGTAAGTTCAAAAATTAAAAAAACAAACAATACTTTTTTTTATAACGAAATAAACGAATTAGTATTTAATGCCTTTCATTTAATTATCAATACAAGCCCATTGGGCATGCATCCTAAAGTAAATGAATCGCCCAATTTACCTTATCATTTATTCACCCCTTATCATTTAGCTTTCGATTTAATTTATAATCCTGAACAAACTTTGTTTTTGGAACAAGCAAAAAAATATGGCGCTTTAACCATTAATGGATTAAGTATGTTGCAACTTCAGGCAGAAAAAAGTTGGGACATTTGGAACGATAATCACTAGTTTAATGAGTTAATCAATTATTTTAAAAGGATGATATATTTTGGTATAAATATATATTTGAATTAATATAAAACTGTTGTATATAAAATCGACCAATTTTATTCATAAACATTATGTAAGAAGAAAAATAAACCAATTGCTTTCTAAAATAGAATTTGCCCATTTGTTTGGATACATTTTCTATTTTCAGCCAAATTTGTACCCTAATGAATTTGCAGGATAGCTGAAGGGACTTTTACAAATACTCCAGGACTAAAATATATTCCATCTTGCATAAAACGCCCCCTAATTTCACCTCCTAAAAAGATAGACAACCAAACAGAAGTCTGAAATCCAGTACAAATTTTTTTATCTGAGAAAGAATATTGTAAAACTGGTCCAGCAGAAGCGCCAACAATAAACCCATATTGAGCTTCACTGTATAATCTAATCTTACCTTGCTCAAATTCAATTCCAACATCAAAACCTGGCGATTTTGTTAGCATGCCAGGGCCTCCATTTGTTGCAAACCAACCTGAAAATTCTAATCCCCCACTAAATTTCATTTTACCGCCTTTTTCAAAATTAAAATGAAAGGATGGACCTATTAATCCTAGTATTTCATTATTCTGAGAGTATAACTTACTAAACATTACTGAAACTAAAAATATAATTATAATACGTATTGAGCTTGATTTTTTTTTCATATTTATTTTTTTGTAAATATTTAAATTATAATATTGTAAACATATTGCAATTTTACAAGATAAAATAATAAAGTAAATACAAACTTTATGATTTTTTAATTTTAATTAATTAATTTTTATTAATTTATGCAGAATATAAATTTATTTTAAGCAGCCTGTTTAAATGAAACAAAAAACTAATCTCAAATTTTACTAAAAAATTTTAAGAATTATTTTAACCACAAATTTCTAAATGTTTTATTTTTGTCATAATCATTCGCTTGCTTCTCAATATTAAAATATCGGTTACCACGTGGATCGTTACCAACACCTGCCAAATAAGCCCAATTGCCCCAATTGCTGCAAACATCATAATCTATCAATTGTTGCTCAAAATAAGCAGCACCATACCGCCAATCTAATTTTAAATCGTTGCATAAATAGCTGGCTACGTTTTGCCGGCCACGGTTACTCATAAAACCTGTTAGTTTTAATTCTAACATATTTGCGTCCACAAAATCAAGGCCTGTTCTTCCATCTATCCATTGCTGAAGTAAGTCCTGATTATGTTCGTTTAAGGTATCTTTTTTAGTTTGAATACCATGTTGTAAAAAATATTTATAATTATATTTTTTCATCATAAAACGAAAGTAATCTCTCCACAATAATTCAAACTTTAGCCAATAAGTTGATTCGTTAGCTGAATATAGACTTTCATACTCTTTTAACTGCCTGTAAATTTCTCTCGGCGATAAACAGCCCAAGGCTAACCAAGCCGAAAATTTAGTGGAATAATTTTCTCCTACCATACCATTGCGAGTTTCTTTGTAATTGAAAATAGCTTTAGTATCAAAAAAATATGTTTGTACGCGATTAATGCCTTCTGTTTCGCCACCTCTAAATTTAATAGCCGCACGTTTATCTATTAATAATTTTTGTAAGCCCAATTGCTCTAATGAAGGTAATTTTAAAGCAGAAATAGCGGGCGACTTAATAAAAAGAGGTTTTTCAAAAATAGGCCGAATGCTTGTTTCTTGCTCTACTTTTTTTCTAAATGCGGTAAACACATCGGGTATATCTTTTATCGAGAATGGTAAATCTAATGCGTGATATAAGGTACTGGTACTAAATGTTTCAAATTCACAATGAACTTTCCATAATTTTTTTTCTAGTAGTTCTTGTGTAACTTTTTCTTCGTAAGCTACTTCTCGCTTTGCAAATACTTTTTTAGCGTTATAAACTTTTGCGAGTTTAAAAATTTCTTCCTCGGGCTTACCAATTACTATAATTAATCCAGAATCTTTGGCGCGCAAACTATTATCTAAATTTTGTAAAGCTTCTAAAATAAATTGTGCTCTAAAGCAGCCTGTTCGTTTAAAGCCGAATTCACTTAAATTAAAATGAGCTTCATCAAAACAGTAAACGGGAACAATTTCTTGGCTTTGTTCAATAGCTCTTACTAAAGTTTCGTTATCATGAAGGCGTAAATCGCTACTAAACCAAACAATAGATGTTTTTATCATAAGTCATTTATATGTTTTAAATAATAATCTGCTTGTTCTAATAAGTCTGCTTTAACTTGAGGTTCCATGCGTCTCCAAACATTATACATCATACCTATGCGCGGATTTTTTGCTAATTTATTTTCGTGTTTATCATAAAAATTCCAATATAAACTATTAAAAGGGCAAGCTTTATCGCCCACTTTTTTTGTTTTATTATAATAACAAGATCCACAATAATGACTCATTTTATGAATATACGTGGCAGAACTTACATAGGGTTTAGTACCAACAATACCGCCATCTGCAAACTGGCTCATGCCTCGTGTGTTAGTGATTTGAACCCATTCCAAGGCATCAATGTAAATTCCTAAATACCATCCATCAATTTCGTTAGGATGAATTCCCGCTAATAAAGCAAAATTTCCTGTAATCATTAAGCGTTGTATGTGATGTGCATAACTATATTGCAAGGATTGGTTGATGCTGTGTTTTAAACAACTCATTTTTGTTTTGCCTGTCCAAAACCAATCGGGTAATTTATTATTATGTTCAAAATAATTAAGTGTAGCGTACTCGGGCATTTTGTTCCAATAAATACCGCGCATGAATTCACGCCAACCAATAATCTGTCTCACAAAACCTTCTAATTGGTTAAATTCAATTTCTTTGGGACGTTTTTTCCACTCGGCAATTGCAAGATTTATAACTTCTAAAGGCGATATCAATTTTGTGTTTAATGAAAATGAAATACGAGAATGATAAAGCGACCATTCTGAGGGAGTCATCGCATCTTGAAAAGTACCGAAAAGCGGTAAACATTCTGATACAAAAAAATGAAGTAACTCTAAGGATTGTTTACGATTTATGGGCCAAATAAAATTTTCAGAATCAATTGTACCAATTGTTTTTACAGTTGTTTTTTTTAGTTCATTGAGTATAGCAGATACATCATTATTAAATAATAATGGTGGTGTTGCTTTATGATCAGAAGGGATTTTTTTTCTGTTGTCGCTATCATAATTCCATTGTCCGGTTAAGGGCAGCAGGCCATCCATAAGTACATTGTGTTTTTTACGCATGTAGCGATAAAAACTTTCCATTAAAAAGGTTTTCTTTCCTTTAAAAAAATCACCTAATTCATTTCTAGTACTTAAAAAATGTTCAGAATCAACAACTGAATGAGTAATTGATAATTGATTTGTAAATTGCTTTAAATGTTCATCTAAACGATATTCATCGGGCTGTTGGTATTCAAAATGGGTAAATAAATGTTTTTTTATCAATACTTGGCAGTTTTTTTCGAAGCTTTGATAATTAGTCGTATCGTTTAAATAAATATAAATCAGGTTATGTTTCTGTTTTTTTAATTCGCTTGCAAAAGCTTGCATGGAAGCAAAAAAACCTACTACTTTTTGAATGTGATGCAAGGCATAATCTGTTTCGGTTCGTATTTCCATAAGAACATATGTTACATTTTCATCCAATGCTTTAAACCATGAATGGTTACTATTTAATTGGTCGCCAAGAATAAGCCTTAAAGTTTTATTTACTTTCATATTACTTTTTTGTTCGTTCGTTTCTGCATCTGTTACTGCAATATTTTACATCACTCCAATTCTTTTCCCATTTTTTTCGCCAAGTAAATGGTTTGCTACATGCCAAACACAGTTTACTGGGTAAATTTTGTTTTTTAACTCCTTTCATAACTATCTCTATTAAAGTCTGCAGATTTAAATAATTTCTGCAGAGTATTATTTAATTGTAAGACATAAATCATATTTTTTCTCTTTTCCAATTTACTTCCACACCAGAACCCTCTGCAATAAAAACAGAATGAGGTTTAATCGTATTTAAATAACCAAAAGCATTACCATACATAGCTTTAAAATCACAGTTAATATCTGATTGCAAAACTGTATTTACTTTCCAACTGGGGTGATAAATTTTATACTCTTCTGTTTCTTGTTTGTCTACTTTGGCATAGCCATAATAATGCTCATAAATAAATTCTTCTAAACTGCCTTCAACAATTGTATTTGAAGTAGTTTTAGCTTCTACGTAAATACGATTCCAATCTTTATTGACTTGCCATTGGTACTCAATCTTTTTAAGTTCATTCCTAAAACTCCAGTCGTGTTTAGTTCGAACGGTACTATAACTTTCATTATATAATTTGTTTGCTAAATAAGCCACTATTTTATAAGGAACGGTTTCATTAATAAATACAACACCACGTTTAAACACCTCACCATTTTTTCTTTTAACATAAAAACGTAAATTAATTTCTTCAAAAGTTCCGAAGTAGGGAATGGGTATATTAAAAAGCTTTGTGTTTTTAAACATAAAACCAACTAAGCTGATGTAGGCATTATTTTCAAATAAGTCTAACTCAATTCCTTTTGGCAAATAGGGTAATAGCAAACTTTTTGGCACAAGATAATTGGCCATGATTATATTTTCCCAATTTGCTTTTAAAAAAATTGCCATATTAATTTTTTCAGTATTTATTTTTTTAATTTTTTTGTTAAATGCGATTTTGGATTACTAACATGCTTTTGTAAAATACGTTTACCCTCCGTTTTTACATCGTCTTTTTTTCTGAAACTCCAAACAATATCGCTGGCGCATTTGCGCGTTGACTCAACATCTACAATAGGTGCTGGATAATTTTTTCCGATTTCGCAGTTATATAATTGTTGATCCATCAAACTTAGTTTCCAAGGTTCGTGAATTAAATGTGATGGAATATGTTGTAGTTCTGGAATCCATTGTTTTATAAAAATGCCTTCAGTATCATGTTCCTCAGAATTTTTTATGGGGTTATAAATACGAATAGTGTTAATACCTGTAACACCGGATTGCATTTGTAATTGTGGATAATGGATACCCGGTTCGTAATCTAAAAACTGTTTTGCTAAAAAATGTAGTTCACGCCAATCTTGCCACAAATTAAATACAAAGAATGAGACAACCATTGCCCGCATTCTAAAATTAATATAACCAGTTTCTACAAGGCATCTCATACAAGCATCTACAATAGGCACACCTGTTTGTCCTTGTTGCCATGCTTTTATGTACAATTCGTTTTTAGGTTTAATAAGTATGTCGTAAGCACGATTAATATTTTCAAATTCCATGCGGCATTCGTCTTCAAATTTTTGAATGAAATGGCAATGCCAATGCAAGCGCGAAATAAAATTAGTTAAAGCACGTTTGTTTTGTGAATTGTTATAATGTTGCTTTGTGTATTGATAAACCATGCGCATACTAATATTACCATATGCTAAATACGGCGATATGCGGCTACAAGATTTTCTACTTAAACTGGGTTTTGAAATATTTTTACTGTAATTTATATATCGTTCTTTTATGAAGCTATCCATATATCTCCAAGCCCAGTATTCACCTCCATGTTGAAATTTTTTATTGGTTGAGGTTATTTCTGAACTTAACTCTTTACCTTTTAGAGTAATATATAATTCTTCCTCTAATTTTATAATATTCCAATTAGTTTCATCAATTATTTTAGGGCTTTCGGTCATTTTTTGTTGCCAACGCTCTTCCCACTTAGATCTGTTTTTTAGTTTACGAATAATGCCGTTGGTTTGAAATTCTTTCCACACAATAGCATTAGATTTAAAAAAAGAGTGCATTAATACATCTCTATCATAACTAATTTTATTTCCAATTTCTTGGTGGGAAAATACGGTATTAATGGAGAAATGCTTGGTTATTTCAGTAAATACATTAATAACTTCGTTATGAAAAATAAAGAGTTGTGCATTTATGCCTTTCAATTTTTCTTGCATATCCTGTAACGATTGATAAACAAAACGCCAGTGTCTAACATCGCTATCATCATTAGACATTAAAGAAGGCTCAAAACAATAAATTAACAAAATAGGAATTGATTTTTGTTGTGCGGTGAATAAAGGTTCATGGTCTGTAAAACGTAAATCACGCTTAAACCATACTATGTTTATTTCTGTTTTTTGTGACAATTTTTAAAATTAAAATAACTACTAAACCTTAACGGGAAATGTATTTGGCTTGGCATAACTTAATCTACTTAATTTTTTAGTTGTGTGATAACTATCTAAGCCACTACATGTGATTGTTCCTGTAGCTTCTATATCTACAAAGCCATCTCTATTGATACAATTTTCTGGTAAATAAACATCTTGTATTTCGCCAATAATAAAAATAGTTTCATTAATTGAAAAATTAATTTTTTCTTTAAAAGCTACTCCTAATTTAATGTGCGACTCTAAAACATAAGGTGAAAAAAAATTTGATAGATACTGCTCATTTAAGCCAGTTTCTGCGAATTCAGAAATTTCTACTGGATAGCGCGCTGAAGTTTGATGTGCCTGTTTGTAAATGTTTTCGTTAATGTGATTAATTGTGTAAAAACCAGTTTCTAGAATATTGTTTAAGGTGTGCCTTTCAGCAGAATCGGGTCTTACCACAAAACCTATTAATGGTGGGTTGGCACCAATATGAACTAATGAACTAAAAATTGCCAGGTTAGTTTGGCCGGTTTTATTTTTTGTACCAATTAAACACACACTTTTAAAACCGCCTAAACTATTAATAAAAACAGCACGTTGGCGCTGTTCCATCTCCATAATATTTTCATAAGAGAAATGTGTTTGCATACTATTATCCATTTTTTAAATTATTCATTCCTCCATCAACGGCAATGGTTTGTCCGCTTATCCAGTTCGATTCATTACCTAATAAAAACACAATAGCATTGGCTATATCAGCCGCTTCTCCTATTTTGCGTAAAGGATTTCGTTTTTGCATGGCTTCTACTTTTTCGGGTGAGTTTACGAATTTATCTCCTAAAGGCGTATTTACTAATGAGGGTGCAACGCAGTTTACACGAATAGTTGGGGCTAATTCTGCTGCTAAAGCTTTAGTTAAGCCTTCGAGTGCGCCTTTTGCCATAGATATTGAAGAATGAAAAGGTAAGCCTGTACTAACTGCCACAGTGCTAATAAATACAACTGAAGCTAAATTTACTTTTTTAATGTTGTTTAAATAGGCTTGCGTAAAAGCCACTGCTCCGAGCGAATTAATATTTAAATCGGTATTAAATTCTGCTGCTGTTAAACGATGGAATGGTTTTAAATTGATTGTGCCAGGAAAATAGACAAGGCCATGTATTTCTTCATTAATTAAAGGAAAACTTCCAAAGGCATAACTTTCAATTTGATAAAATTCATTGTAATTATATGTATTGGGCTTAGTACTAATACCAATTACTTTATGTCCTTTATCTTGTAATATTTTCGCGGCGCATTGTGCAATAGCGCTTGATGCGCCTGCAAATAAGAATGTTTGCATATTATCGTTTTGAGATTTTATTTTTTGTTATTTTACGTTGTAAATTACATTTGAATCTATTAATACCTTGTAAACGTTTAGCTGCGTGTTTTGTTTTACAATTTTCAACTCGTTTGCGCCAAAGTTTATAGCTACTAAATTTCAAGTTTTTTTTCATTAACACTTTTACCTCAGCCTCATTCAATCCAAACTGAAATTTTATAGCGTCAAATGGTGTTCTGTCTTCCCAGGCCATTTCTATAATTCTATTAATTTCTGTAGGGCTTAAAACTTTCTTTACTTCAATTTCTTTTTCCTGCATATAAGCCCAAGGTGATGGCAAATCGCTGTAGTAGCAATAGTTGTTATTTTCCATGATTAAATAGTTCGTCAATTTTTTTAAATCTGAAATTAAATATCTTTTCAACTTCGTTTCTTACAAACAAAGCATTGGCAATACGACCCATAAATCCTAAGGGTAATTTGTAATGAACAATATCCGTCATTTCAATTCCCCCTTCTACAACTTTTAAAAAATGTTTGTGATGCCATAAGGCATATGGACCAAAACGTTGTTCATCAATAAAATATTCTTTGTGTTTTACTTGTGTAATTTCGGTAACCCAATGTAAAGGAATACCAGCAATAGGCTTTATGTAATATTCTATAATTTGTCCAGCATACATCGTATCAATATCGCTTGTTTCTCCCACAATATGGAAACCCATATGCAGAGGCGTTATTTTAGCTAAATTTTTTGGCGAACGCATAAAGTCCCAAACGGTATCTATGTCGCTTTTTAATAATTGGGTGGTTTTATAAGTGTGGAGCATATTTTGTTTTGTTTAACGATATGTTAAAAAGTTTAGACAAATGTAATTATTTTTATGTCTCTAATAACAATTTTAAATACGTTTTTATTGATAAAACCGATAATCTTATTTTGATAATCTTATATTTGATAAACCATTATTATTTTGATAAAGCAAAAATTAGTATCGGAAACCTTTGATTGGCAAATTGAAATGACACGAATTGCCACAAAGCATCATGTTATTGTTTGTTGGGTGGCAATAATATTGAACCCGCTGTGGTTTGTTATCGATTACTATACAATGCTTAACCAATGGGAAAATTTTTTGATTATTCGTTTGGCTGTTGCCTTATTTACTTTTATAGCAGTTTTTTTTCGTAATAAAATAAAAATAAGTACAGAAGCATTAATTTTTATTCCGGTTTTCGGTATTGCAATTCAAAACGCATACATGTGGAGTTTTATGGATGTGCCAATGTTTCAGAAACACGCCTTTGCATATATAGCCCTTTTTATTGGTGTGGGAATGCTCGCCTTATGGAAGCCAATATGGTCGATATTAGTGCTCTTATTAACACTTTTAGCAAACATTTTTTTTCTAAAAATGTTTAGCATTCTTTCCTTTCAAGAAATTTTAATTAACGGAGGTTTATTGGTGGCTACAGTTGCGCTATTTTCAGCAGTTTTAATTCAGTCGCGTTATTCATTAACAAAAAAAGAAATTATAGCACGTCTTAAATTAATCGAATCCAATAAAATTCTTGAGCTCCAAAAAAACATAATCGAAGAAAAAAATAAAGACATTACAGATAGTATAAACTATGCAAAAAAAATTCAAGAAGCCATTCTTCCCTCTTTTGCCCTAAAACATAAATTATTTCCAGAGGCGTTTATTTTATTTCTGCCCCGTGATATTGTTTCAGGAGATTTTTATTGGTACTCTGAAAAAAATGGAAAAAAAATAATTGCGGCTGTTGATTGCACAGGTCATGGTGTGCCGGGTGCTTTTATGAGTATGATTGCAAATGTATTTTTGAATCAGATTGTTAACGAGAAAGGACTAACAAAACCTTCTGATATTTTAAATCAATTACGCGAATTAATAATTGAAGCGCTAAAACAAACAGGAACAAGCGGAGAAAATCAAGATGGAATGGATATTTCTCTTTTGTCAATTGATAATGAAAGTGGCTTAGCTGAATATGCTGGGGCAAACAATCCCTTGTGGATTATAAGAAATCAAACTCAGGATGCGAATTCATCCCCAAGTGTAATCGAAATAAAAGGAAATAAGCAGCCGATTGGAATTTATTCGGGACCTGCCACCCCATTTACAAATCATGAAATAAAATTGAATACAGGAGACTTTCTTTATTTATTTACTGACGGGTTTGCCGATCAAATTGGCGGTCCTCTAGAAAAAAAATACAAGCATAAAAATTTTAAAGAGCTAGCGATTTCTGTAAATCAAAATACGGCTATTCAACAAGAATCCATTTTTTCTAAAACTACGAAGGAATGGAAGGGCGCGCTTGATCAAACAGATGACATTCTTGTGATTGGGATTAAGATTTAAATGAAAAATAAATATCTAGTGTATTTGTATTCAAAAAAAGCATGAAAACATTATCAGAAAATTAAAAGCTAGTATAGCAGTTTGCTATTTGATTTTTTTTGAATAAAGCCATTTTTTTTGTATTACATGCATTCAGTTTCTAAATCAATTTTATCCAAGCCATACTAAGAAATGAAAAACTAATTTTTCTGTTATATAAATTAACGCCATACCAAGCAAGAATAATAATAAAGCAAAAATGCAAAGCCCAACGCATCCATAATTTAAAACAATTTTAATTTGAGTAAACAAAAATAATATAAAAATTAATAAGAGTAAAAGCGATATTATTTTTATCATATTTTTGTTTTTATAAATGTATAAATAATTTATTATTATTCAAAAGTATTTTAATCTTCTAAATCTAATATTACATCAATAAAATTGGCAGTTCTCTTGTATAAAATAAGCAGACTGTTTTAAGGTAAATTTTAATTTGTTATTATTACATATTATTAAAAATCGAAAATATCTTTTTCAAAATTTCAACAAATAAAATAAATCTATTTTTTTTTAATTTTAATACTTAAATTTGTGACAAATTAGTTACTAAAAAATTTATGAAAAAAATATTGCTTCTCTCGTTTTTAATCAGTTTTACTTCTCAGTTATATAAAGCTCAATCTATTTTTGGCTGGAATTTTAGTTTGGATTATAACTCCCTAAATACCAAATTCAATTCAAATTCAATTCAAAGTGTTACTCAAAAATTTGCAATAGATAAATCAGGCGGCTTTAGTTTAGGAATTCCCTTAAATATTAAACTAGCTAATTTAGTTATATTAAGACCTCAATTAGTTTTTAATGTGTCTATGGGTCAATTAGATTACACATTGCCAGATGGAACACCTAAATCTACTAAATTCCCTTCTTTAAACGTTGAAGTCCCTTTTCAAGCAGTCATTTCTAATTTTAGTAAATTTCATGGTTTAGCTCTTATATTGGGCTTAAAAGGTGGTTATAAATTAGCTGATTTGAGTAAAGATCAAGAAGAATTATTTAGTAAAAGCTATGGGGCATTCGATACTGGACTTGGATATCGTATTAAAATTGGAAAAAAAACACGAATGATTGAAATGAGATATTCATTAGGTTTGGATATGTTTAATCAAAAAATAACTGATGCTAGTTCACTTGCTAATTCATTCGAAACTTTAAGAAGAAATCGTATATCTTTTATTATAAATACATTTTAAAATTCTCAACAAGTAGAATAAATATTTTTTATCGGCAACTGTTTTAATTATTAATTTTTTCTGCGCCCTCTTTTATTATTTTATTACCCTTTTCTTTTACATCTTTAATCGTTTCTTTTACACTGCCAGTAATTTCCGTTATAAGAATTTTCTTTTCAAAAAAATTTAGTTAAGTACAACAAACATTAATAATATTAAATTTATATTTTTAAATTTTATAGTGATATTAGTAATAAATTTTTAATTTTATTTATTAAGAATAGATATCTAGAATGATATTTTTTAGCACCTTGTCAAAATTATTATAAAAACATGCAATTTTCTTCAAAACTCCCTAAGGTTGGCACCACAATATTTACAACAATGAGCGCTCTTGCAAAAGAGCATCAGGCCATTAATCTATCTCAAGGGTTCCCAGATTTTAGTTGCTCACCAGAATTAATTAGTTTAGCCAATCACTACATTAAAAATAATTTCAACCAATATGCACCCATGCCTGGTGTTATAGAATTAAGAGAACGAATCGCTGAAATCATCCAAACCTGTTATAATTCTATTTATCATCCTGATTCCGAAATAACAATTACTGCTGGTGCTACGCAAGCAATTTATACAACCATTGCTGCTTTTATAAAATCTAATGATGAAGTAATTGTTTTTGAACCCACTTACGATTGTTATGCTCCTGCTATTGAAATAAATGGAGGAATTGTAGTTTATTCTCAACTTAATAATGACGATTTTTCAATTAATTGGGATGATGTAAAAAATAAAATAAACGAACGCACCAAAGCAATTATCATCAATTCGCCCCATAATCCGAGCGGAACAATAATTACAAAAAATGATATCCAAAATTTAGAAAATTTAGTTTCTGGTAAAAACATCATCGTAATAAGTGATGAGGTATACGAACACATGGTTTTTGATGGCTTAAAACATTATAGCGTTGCCAGCAGTAAATTACTTCGAAATCAATCAATTATTATTTCATCATTTGGTAAAACAGTGCACGCCACAGGCTGGAAAATTGGCTATGTAGCGGCAACAAAAGAATTAATGGTTGAATTTAGAAAGGTACATCAGTTTTTAGTTTTTGCGGTAAATCACCCTTTACAATTGGCATTAGCAGACTTTTTAAAAAATAGCTCTAACTATAATGACTTAAAACAATTCTATCAACAGAAACGTGATTATTTTTTAAAACTAACTGAAAATTCTCGTCTAATTCCTTTAAAAACAAGCGGCACCTATTTTCAGCTTATGAATTTTAAAAATATTAGTCAGGATTCAGACACAGAAATGGCCATCAGATTAACCAAAGAAAAAAAGATAGCTACTATACCCTTATCTGTTTTTTATAGTCAAAAAAATGACCATCAACTTTTAAGATTTTGTTTTGCAAAAAAAGATGAAACATTAGAAAAAGCGGCAGAAATTATTTGCCAACTATAAAACAAAAATTACTCAATGGTTCCGTTTCGAGCCGCTTCTTTTTTATAACGCTTTAAACGTAAAATCCAATAAGCAAGAATGCCAATTATCATTATCCAAATAATTAAATTTGGGCTTTGACCTAAAACACGCATCCCTTTAAAAATCCATTGAAAAAAAACTCCAGTTCCTTCAAAAATATCTGTCCAGGTAATCATTAGCATTTTCATATATTTAATTTTTGTAAGTTTACAGGTACAAATTTAAAAAAAATTATATAATTAAAAAATTGTGTTTGCATCATTATTAAATAAAGGAATAAGAGGAAGTTTAGTCTTTTTAGTGTTGATTTTTTTAATTTCGGCTGTTTTAATTTATTTTTCACCTGTTTCCTTAGAAACTAATACAAGTTCTGGCTTGTTTTTTAACTATTTAGTAAATATAATTAGCAATAAAGCAGTTATTTTAAGTTTAAACTTTGTTTTTATTGGCTTGGGTGTTTTTTTAACTGGATTAATTCTGATTAACCAAGAAATAGTTGAAAAGAGTAATTATTTTTCAGTGTTTTTATTCTTAATTCTTTCAATCATCTCGGTTAACCCTTTGCAAATAAATCCTCAACTATTTACCAATATATTTATTTTGTTTTCTATCAATAAACTGATTTCTATTTATAGGCAAGAAAGAGTTTTGAGCCAAATTTTTGAAGCTGCATTTTGTCTTAGTTTCTCAGCATTTATAACTATATCGAGTATAATTACTTTACCTATATTTTTTATTACTTTAATAATTTTACGATCATTTAACTGGAGAGAATGGGTAATTGCTATAGTTGGAATTTTTGCACCTTTATTAATATATGAAGGAGTAGCTTATTTAAGTGGCTACAATAGTTGGTATTTATTTGAAGCTATTGCGTTTTATTTTAAAAATCTAAGCAAACCGATAATTAGCGAGTATTATTTTCCAACTTTGTTTTTATTATTTGTCTTATTGCTAATTTCAGTAATAAAATCTTTTTTAATAAATTTTGGCAACACTATAAAAAAACAAAGAACAAAGCTCCTATTTGTATCTGTTCTATTATTTAACACATTTGGATTCTTCTCAAAAGGTGCAACTGGTAGTAGTATTATTTTAACTTATGCACTGCCACTAAGTTTTTTTATTGGTGACTTTCTATACGAGATAAAACAAAAGAAAATAGTGAATACAATTTTAACGCTAATTCTACTCTGCTTAGCTGTTATTTTTGCAGGACAAATGGGGGCAATTTAATTATTTTTTTGCAGAGCTAATTCTAATCTTTTAATCACTTCATTTTTACCGATAAGTGCTAACATATCAAATAACTGAGGGCCTCCAGCTACTCCAGTAATTAATACACGTAACAATTGCATGTCAATTTTACCAGTAGTTTTTAATAAGTCTTCGAATGCATCGTGAATGTTTTGAGAAGTCCAAGTATCTACTGTATTAAAAGTAATTAATACAGAATTAAAAAGAGTTCCAGATGTATCGTTCCATTTTTTTGTCATTATTTTTTGATCGTAAGAAGTTGGTGCTTCAAAAATATATTTACCATGATCCCAAAATTCGTGAACAAACTGAACTTTTTCTTTTACGAGCTTACAAAAATCAATCATAAAAGCATCGTCTTTCTCGTAGCCTTTTTCTTTTAAAATTGGCTTGAATACTTGTGATAATTCATGGTCTGACTTCGCTCTTAAATACTGCTGATTAAACCATTTTGCTTTTTCTGGATCAAATTTTGCACCAGATTTATGAACACGTTCAAATGAAAATAATTCCGCTAACTGATCAACAGAAAACAGCTCTTCGTTATTACCTGGATTCCATCCCAAAAGAGCTAAAATGTTTATAAAAGCCTCTGGGTAATATCCCGATTCTTTATATCCTATATATGGCGAGGCTTCTCGAGGATCATGCCAACTTAATGGGAAAACAGGAAAGCGAGCTTCACGCTTAGAAATTTTACCATTGCCATCAGGATTTAAAATTAAAGGTAAGTGAGCTAATTTAGGCATTTGATCTTCCAGGCCGAGATATCTATAAATTAAGATGTGTGCCGGCGCACTTGGCAACCATTCTTCGCCTCTAACCGCATGAGTAATTTCCATTTCAATATCATCAACAATATGTGCTAAATGATAGGTAGGCATGCCATCACTTTTTAATAATACTTTATCATCC